>FWPU01000981.1_pt1 | contig 89081 bp, 74 predicted proteins | sample 2228361 | NCBI WGS metagenome assembly FWPU01 (sample SAMEA103939777, study PRJEB20133) | metagenome
TTTCTCTCAAATTCATCCCCGGGCTCTATCTCCCCCTCCTGTATCTTCAAAACCCTCTCCACCTTCTCCCTCAAACCCATGAAAACCTCCCTTGTGCAATTTCCAAAAAAAATTTTATTGAATTCAGATTTTAAAGTCAAATAAACGAAGTGAATCCTTGAAAAATCTTTTTGAGGTTGATTCATTGCATCTTACCTTCTTATAAACACTTACTCATGAAGACTTTTCTATAGAGTCAGGCATAAAACAAAAATCAAGTTGCGGTGAGTTCACAGGACAAGTTAAGCAACATGATTGATTTGAACCGATAGAGTAAACTTTCAATTAGAAAGATAAGAATGTAAGAAGTTCTATTTTGTTTAGCTCTTTATGCGATGAAACAAAGCTTGGAACTAAAAAGATTTTTATCTAAGGAAAAGAGCGTTGAAGAATAACTTAAAAGTTCCTATGGTTTGAGCTCTGAATTGAACTTTGAAACCAAAAAGGACAACACGACCTTTACCCAATTTTACATCTACAATAGCAGCGAGCCTTCTTAGATTCTCGTCGCCGTGAATCCATCCGCTAAGCAGTAATGGTTCGTCAGGATATTCAGCCACAACTTTTCTCTCCATAAACCCTGATGGTATTGATGTTCTAAAACCTTTGCTGTTAGAGAACATACATGCCACTCTCTTAGGCATACCCCATCCAATAGGATGTTTGTTGTCAATATCAAGTTTTATAAGGGAGCCAGGACAGAAGAATTCTTCCGGGCGTATATTTCTCAGAGCATTTATCACCGGAAGTCTAAAATTTTCAATGCCAAATTCAGTGGAACCATGGAGGAGAATAAGGACCCCTCCGTCATTCACAAATTTCTTGAGGTTTTCTACCCCTTCTTTTCCTATTCCACCAGAATACTCAGGGGGAAGAGGTGTGAAAAATCTTGCAAATTCACCAGTAGGTCTTCCTTCTACTATTACTGATGGATTCATGTCCGGAATTACAATCACATCAAAAGCATCTATCAATTTCTTGTTTTTGAAATCCTTGTTCTCCATATTTTTGTAGTTAAATTCGTAGCTATCGAAAATAAATCTTGTCCAGCCTTCATCCATCGATGCCACCCATGGCTTGTAAAGACCTATTCTTGGGGGCCTTATCTGCACAGTTTTAACTTTACTAAAACTGGATAAAGGATAAAACTTTATATGGAGTTCATCAGCTATCTTTTTCAAATTCTCTCTGGATTTAACTTTTATAATAAATGCCCCTTCTGGAAACGAATATTTCTCTTCTACAGGGGTGGTTGTTCTGAATATTTCGTAACCATTTTTAAAAAGCCTGTTCACAGCTTTAAAGCTTTGATTTTCTCTTGGATCTAAAACCACAAATTCAGAATCAGGAACATTTCCTTCAGGCAAAGGTATATAATTAAGCTTTTCAGAGAGAACACCTGTCAACGGTTCATTAATTTCCTCCACATTTACATTAAACATCAAACCGAGAGTCCAGCCTGTTATATCATAAGGTCTCACAGGGGGGCCTCCCTTGTATTGCAAAATATGAGGATGTTTCTGTATTTCGAGAATGTCTTTAATATAATTTCTATAAGGTTGATCCATGAATATCACAAAAGAACCCTCTGGATATTCTTTATAACCTACCTTGAAAGGAGCTTTGGCTCTTTGAACCTCAACTCCTGCGAGCATTAAAACTTCTATAAGTTTCAGAGTAGAAGAGTAATCCCATTGAGAAGGAGGGATGACATAAGCAAAAGGAGGCTCGCTCTTTCCTTTTTCAATGGCTTCCTTTCCCATTTTCCAGAAATTGAACAGAAATCTGTTTTTATAAAGAGAAGCGCATTCAATAAGAGCCATATCTGCTATAAGTTCATATTCCACAATATCCCTTAGTCTCCACCAACCTCCTGGCCAAGGATTCGTAAAATTCATCTTCAAGCTATAACCGCCTTCTCCTCTCACAAGAGATAGCTCATTCTTTTCAACATATATAGGAGTAGCAATTCTTACAGAAGCTGCTTCTGTGAGAACTCCTATCTGATTATGCCACCATGGAGTATAAACAGAAGCTCCTTCCCACCACCCTGTATAATATATTCCATTTGTAACCCCTGATTTTTTGTTCTCCTCTAAAGCCATGGACATATGAGAACCGAGAACAGCGAGGGATTGCCAGATTAAAGGGGAAACATTGGGATTTGGAGGATCCATGTAAGGAGGAACAAATAGCCTTGCTCCTGTGGAGCCCATCTGGTGCTGATCCACAATTATTTGAGGCAGCCAATCCTGATAGTAAACTCTGGATACAATTCTTGTCTCCTGAAGATTGAACATAAACCAGTCTCTGTTGTTATCGTGTCCTGCATAATGATGATAAAGCCAGGGCATAGAACCCCCTTCATACTCTGCACCAAGATATTTGTTATACCAATCCACCACCATGTTCAAACCATCTGGATTGTGATTGGGCATAATCAAAATAATGACATTTTTAAGAACTTCTTCGGAATTAAAGGGTGTCTTACCAGTGATTAGATTGTATGCAAGTTCCATTGACATCTGGGAGGCAGCCACCTCTGTAGAGTGCATGCTCATAGTGAACAAGATTATGACCTTCCCTTCTTGAGAAAGTTTTAAAGCCTCCTCTTCCGAACATCTTCTCGGGTCTGCAAGTCTTTTCGAGATTTCTCTCCATCTTTCAAGTTCGGAGATATTCTCTGGAGTAGAAATTGCCACCATTATAAAGTCCTGTCCAAGTGTAGACTTGCCAAGATTAAATAACTTAACTCTATTAGATTCTTTCGCAAGGAGTTCGAAATATTCTTTTATTTTTTTGTAATCAGCAAGTTTTCTGTCCTCTCCAACTTTAAACCCAAGAAATTTTTCAGGAGGGGTAATTCCTAAAAGAAGGGAAAAGGAAATAAAAATTAGAAAGTTGAGAATCAATAACTTTTTAAATCTCATTTTATTCCTCCACTCATTTTACGAATTTTTAAAAAGCAGGTTTTGGAAAATTGAAAAAATTAATTTTGAATAGTAGAATTTTGGGATGGACAATGGAGGAAAAAATGGTAAAAAGAGCTTTAATATCTGTATCAGATAAGAGGAATCTGGAGTGGTTTGCCAAGGGGCTTGTAAATCTTCAGATAGAGATAATAGCCACTGGAGGAACATCCTCTCTTCTCAGAGAAAATCATATACCCCATGTAAAAGTTGAAGATATAACTAGGTTCCCAGAGATACTGGATGGAAGAGTAAAAACCCTTCACCCCACTATATTTGCAGGTATTCTTTATTTGAGAAAAAACTCTGAACAACAAACTCAACTCAGAGAATTTGGGATTGGTCCCATTGATATGGTGGTAGTAAATTTTTATCCTTTTGAAAAAATGGCTAAGAAAAACCCCCCTCTTGAAAAAATCCTTGAATTAATTGACATAGGTGGTCCATCTCTTGTTAGAGCATCTGCAAAGAATTTTCAAGATGTTATTGTCTTAGTAGACCCTGACGATTACGAGTGGGTTCTTTCGCATCTCGAAAAAAACAGGGATGTAGATACTTACAAGAGAAAAGAGCTGGCTATAAAAGCTTTCAAAACTACCTGCCTTTATGATTTAAATATTTTCAATTATTTTTCTAAGACTGAAAAAGAATTTCCAGAAGAACTTTTTATCCATGCTTCTAAAAGAATGAAACTAAGGTATGGTGAGAATCCTCACCAAAAAGGCTCCTTATATCTGGAAGAAGTCTCCCCTTTCAAAGATATGAGAATTCACGGCGGGAAAGAGCTTTCCTATAATAACATTCTTGATATGAATTCAGCTCTTTCCATGATCTCTTCTTTTGAAGAGCCCTTTGCAGTCATAATAAAACACACAAATCCTTGTGGAGCAGGAATTGGAGAAGATATAAATGAGGCTTTCGGGAAAGCTTTCTCCTCAGATCCCAAATCCGCATTTGGAGGAATAATAGGAGTTAACAGAATAGTAAATGAAAAACTGGCAGAAGAGATATCCTATCATTTCTTTGAGGTGGTTTTAGCTCCAGGTTATGAGGAAAACGCCCTGGTCATCCTAAAAGAAAAGAAGAATTTGAGAGTAATAGAGATAAGGATGGATTATAGAGAAGATATAGAATGGAAAAAGGTGATGGGAGGATTTCTCTATCAGGATGCAGACAATGCAGAGATAAAAAAGGAGGATTTAAAAGTTGTTACAGAAAGAGCTCCTACTGAGCAAGAGATGGAGGATCTTCTCTTCTCATGGAAAATAGTAAAATTTGTGAAATCCAATGCGGTTGTGATAGGAAAAGGGAGACAAACAATTGGGATAGGTGCGGGACAGATGAGCAGGGTCGATTCAGTGGAATTAGCTATTAGAAAAGCAATTCTTCCTCTTCAAGGTTCTTCACTTGCTTCTGACGCTTTCTTTCCCTTCCCTGACAGTATTGAAATAGCTGCGAAAGCGGGAATTACAGCAATAATTCAACCTGGAGGCTCAATAAGGGACAAAGAAGTGATCGAGGAAGCAAATAAACATAGAATTGCGATGGTATTCACAGGAATAAGGCATTTCAGACATTGATGCACAAAATTTTATTTTAAAATATTTGTAAAAAAAGTAATTATTAGAGCATTTGTAAAATCTATAAAAAAGGCTCCCACAATAGGAATTACAAGAAAAGCTCTTGGTGCAGAGCCATATTTTTCCACCATCTCTTCCATATTCGCAATGGCATTAGGAGTAGCACCTAATCCGAAACCACAATGCCCTGCAGCCATAACTGCTGATTCATAATTTTTTCCCATCAAAGGGAAGGTCACAAAAATGGCATATAAAATCATTATCAAGACCTGGAAAAAAAGTATAGCAAGCATGGGTAGTGCAAGTTCAAAAAGCTCCCAGAGTTTTAAACTCATCAAAGCCATGGATAAAAAAACAGATAAGGCAATAGAACCTATAAACTCAGCATATTTGGAGGATAAATTTTCAATTTTTGTTAAATCGAAAAAATTCCTGAGAAAACATGCAAAAATCATAGATCCTATATAAGCTGGAAGAGTAATGCCCATGCCTTCAAATCCTTTTGCAATAATTGATCCCACCCACATGCAAATCAAGATTATTGCCATATATTTCAAAAATTCTCGGTAAGACAGAGCTATTTCTCTATCTCCCTCGATAAAGTTCTTCTTATGTTTTAAAGATTCTTTATTAAATTTTTCAGTAGATTCATACTTTCTTAGCCCTTTACTTTTAATAAGCCAGGTTCCGACAGGGCCTCCAATAAGCCCTCCAGAAACAAGTCCGAATGTTGCTCCTGCTACAGCATAAGTGGATGCACCTTTCATTCCTAAATTTTCAAACACAGGTCCGAAAGCAAGTCCTGTTCCATGACCTCCTGTCATGGTCACTGAACCACAAATCAAGCCCAGAAAAGGATGGACCCCCATTATTCTGGCAAGAAGAAAGCCCAAAAGATTTTGAAGAAAAGCAAGAAAAGATGCTATACCTAAAAATAAAATAATTTGGGGACCACCCTTTTTTAAAAGAGAAACGCTCGCTGTTAATCCCACAGTGGTGAAAAATGCTATCATAAATGGATTCTGAAGGATGTTATTCAAGCTGAAAGCAAAAATTCCTGATTGCCTAAAAACGAGGGCGATGGTGGCAAAAGTGAGACCGCCCACCACAGGAGCCGGGATGTTTAATCTATCAAGAAGAACACACATTCTTTTTATAAAATAACCTAAGAATAATACTAAAAGGGAAAGGGCAACAGTTTGTATCATATCTAATTTCAATGTAAGGATTCCGTCTATTTCCTTTATCTCCATTCGAGCCTCATATTTTCTAAGATTTCGGCTTATGCCACCAGCCTGAGATAATTGATAATGAGAGAAAGAAAATAATTGTTGACAGGATAATTAAAAATGTTATCCAGAACCCATATTCCACGATGAGAATAGGGGTTGCTGCGGTGAGGAATCCGCCTCCTAAAAATGGCTCGTAGACCATCTGTTTAAAACCGAAAGAACTGGCCGCCGGGGTTTTGAAGTTTGGATCCACTACTCTTAAAAGCATTAAACCAACAGCGGTCACCCCTGTCTGCATTCCGTATTCTGTGATGGCTCTCTCGAACCAAAAATCCTTAAAAATTCTCGGAGCTATTATCCATGTGGCAAAAATTACCCAAGCTAAACCCAGAATAATTAATATCATAAAGGGAAAGAAATTCTTTAAAAATACTTCTATTCGCAAAGAAGCAATGGCAGAAATAACAAGAAAATCCAGAGATAGCCCTATAATCCTTTCAAAAGTTGCGCGGTCTAAGTAATTATTTAAATTCAATACGGAACCAATCTTTTGAACTACTAATCCACCGACCATAGCCATGGGGAACAAAGGAAAACTCTTAAAGAGATCCGGTTGCATAGATGCACTCAATTTTTGTATGCCTTTCAATAGCGCCCATCCTATTAACACTGAAATTCCTATCAACGCCATATGAAGGGCAAAAGAATCTATAATTTGAGAAAAAATAGTATGATGAGCTGCAGGCTCTTTCCCTGCCAGGTATATCTTATCCCCTAAAACCATCTCCTTTCGGGAGATTATCTTTTTTCTCACAGCAATATTTATCAATAACATTCCAAAAACCACAGCAGAGACAATGCCCATGGTAGCTGACATGAGTCCTAAATCCAATCCCTCAGGGTAACCGAGCTTGTTGAAAGCCTCGCTCATTCCCGCAGCTGTTCCATGACCACCCGAAAACCCAATCTCCAGCAAACAGCCGAAGAAAAGAGGAACCTTAAAAAGAGGAGTGAGAAGGAAGAATGTCAAAAGTAATCCTACTACATATTGACCCGCTCCCACTAACCAGCCATAGCAGAGTTGAGGACCACCCTGTTGCCATATTTTTTTTAGGGAAGGTATCTCCACTCCCAGGAACAATCCAGCAAAAACAATGTTGATAAGGATTCCAGGAAATATTCTCCAGCAGTCTATTATTTCTTTTGGAAAGGGACTGATTCCCAAAACCGAAAGAGAAAGTAGAAGAAATCCTCCAATAATTGAAGCAGGAAGAAATAGTCTCTGCAATAATTTTATCTTTGCTCTCAAAAAAATTCCTATGACAAGAAATAAACCGAGCAAGCAAAAGCTGAGAAAAAGAGTTAAAACTTCCTGTGTTGTTATATTCATCTTTAATTTTTAAATCTAAAGAGAAACACTGCGAATGTCAAGTTTTCTCGTATAAAACAACTCTAATTTTAGTTTTATTGATGTTTTAATGACAATAAATTAAAATTTAACATGAAGCTGGGTAGGTTGTCGGAAAATATTTTCTGTATTGGCAACAATTATTTTCCCGCCTATCTCATTTTGGGTGAAAGAATAGCCATGATTGATGCAGGTGTTACAGTAGTGGGTCCGATTTATAAGAAAGAAATAATAGCTCTGACAGAAAATAAGGGAATTGATTTTCTCCTTCTAACCCACTCTCATTTCGACCATTGCGGAGCCATTCCATATCTAAGAAGAAACCTTCCTTCCTTTAAAGTCTGTGCGTCTTCGGTTGCAAGAGAGGTTTTCATGAAAGAAAAGGCGATGGAGCACATAAAGGCTTTAAACAAAGAAATTGAGGATTTAGCACCCCCTCAGAAGGAAAATATAAGCATTGACAAAATAGAAGTGGATGTAGTTTTAAAAGAGGGGGACAGAATAGATATGGGTAAAGGTATTGTTATTGAGGTTCTTGAGACTCCGGGACATACCCGATGCGGACTCTCTTTCTATATTCCTTCTTTTAAAGCCATCTTCTTTGGAGAGGCGGGCGGAGTCATTGAAAAGGACGGAGTTATAAGACCACAATTTCTCTCATCTTATAATCAGTATGTTAACTCAATTCAAAAAATGATGAAACTTCCAGTGGAAATAATAGGTCTTGCCCATGGAGGAGCTCTTCTCGGAGAACCAGCAAAAGAGTTCCTTGAAAAATCTTTAAAAGAGAGCTTAATTTTTAAAGATAGGATTATAAATTATTTTAAAAAATACAAGGATAGAGAAAAAGTTATAGAAACCATAGCAGAGGAAGATTTCAAAAATGTAAACCAACCTAAAACCCCTTACATCTTGAATTTAAGAGCATCAGTATCAGCAATTGAAAAGGAATTTTCTTCTGAAATATTCCTCCATAAAAATTAAGAAATATATTGGGAATTTAGCTGGCTAACATAAACTTTCATTCGGGTTTCCTTACTTGTAACTTTTCGTATAAATATTCTGTTTTGAGGAGAATAAACAGAGCCGGAGTTTATAATCTTTTCTGCACTTGACAGCCATCTTGCCACACCCTCGTACGTGGGTAAATGATACGGGCTTTTTGAGAGAGGATAAAGAATGTATTTGCCCGCATAGTAATCGAGAGCCACTGGATCCTGGCTCGCAACTATAAGGTTCTGTCTAAATGTGGTAGAGGGGGGATAGCCTGTCAAGGACGAGAAAGAGACCCATATACAATCAAGAATATTTAAAACAGGCATTCTTATTTTTACCATCTGACCGCAGGTTTCTCCTAGTCCGGTATAATGTCTGTATCCTGAATAACCATCCGCCATAGAAAGAATTCCATAGAAGTGCTTCAAACAAGCAGTATATTCTGATCCTCCTCTATCATGATACTTTAAAACAGGCACATTGATAAGCTTTAACCTCTTTTCATATTCTCTTCCATTCCATACACCCAACCTCAAATTTATCCTTGTCCCAAAATAAGTGGTGAAAACAGGATATGAAATAGTTCCTTCTTTAATATACCCATCAGTTTTATTGTCGTCCTTTTCGAGAAAATTGTATCTAAAATCATCGAGAAGATACGCTGAAACTTGATAACCTTTGAAAACATTTTCCACAAGATAAAGGAAAGATTGTTTTTCATCCTCAGCATTAGCATGAACTTCGTTATTTCCATAGTAGGCATAATTGTCACATCTCAAACTTCCTCTACCCTGACCATTCTCAAATATAACCACCTCTCCTTCAAAGCCATCAGGATGGTCGAGAATTGCCTGAATCAGTCCTCTTACAACATCAGAATTAGTAGCTCCTCTATATTTCCATTGAGCATTAACTTTTATTAAAACCACATCTTTTTTATCGATTAATCCGTTATTACCAGATATCAAACTTGAATGGTTAAAAGAGTTATAAAATTTCAATCCAAATTTTCCCATCAACTCCAAAAGAGCGTTTATTCCAGCATGTCTATTAGGATTCTGAAGATCTGAAAATGTATGGGAAGGGATATTTTCTACCCTGAAAATAGGAGAATTCAGAAATAAAGGGATAATGGGAAGCTTAAAAAAATTAGAAAGAATAGCTCCTGAGGAAATTTTTAAAAATTCTCTTCTATTCATCATTTTCTACTCCTTTTCAAGTAAATCGAAAATATTTCCTCTGATAATCTCCCCGCTCTTTCCCGATCTTTCGATATGGAACTGAAAGCCATATATAAGCTTCCTCTTGTGCTTAATTGCTTCGATGGAACAGGTCTCTGAATAAGCTAAAATATCCATTTTTTCATTAAATTCTTCTGTATCCACCACATGGTCTTTATGGGACTCATCTACTTCAAAGATCTCCTGAAGCCCCGCGAAAATCCTGTCATTCTTTTTCACAGTTATTCTCTCCTTCTTTTTAATCATTCTCTTCCCCATTTCCACTCTGGCTCCAAAAGCTTTTGCTATTAGATGATGACCATAGCAAATACCAATAACAGAGTGATCTGTATTCTTTAAAAATTCAAGGAGGAAAGGAGAAAATTCATTTTTTGAAACATACTTTTCAGAACCAGAAATAATGTAAATATCAGCTTCAGAAACAGGTTTAAAATCCTCATCATTTATAATCTCAACATTACCAAATCTCTCAAAAAATTCTTTATAATTGCTGATCTTTCCCTTTTCTCTGTAACAATTTACAAGAATTATTTTTCTTTCCACCATCTTAAATTTACTCGATCCTCTCCACTTTAAGCATATTAGTAGCACCCTTCACAGGTGTCTTACCTGCAACAATCACTATAGTATCACCTTTCTCCACAAGCCCTTTCTCCCTTAGAATCCTTTCACCCAAATCTATCATTTCATCAGTGCTCGACTGCGACTGAAGGAGAATGGGAAACACACCCCAGTAAATGGAAAGTCTTTTTATTATAGAATCGTGAGGAGTAAAGGCTACTATAGGGCAAACAGGTCTCATCTTAGAAATTGTAATAGCAGTTGAACCTGAAACAGAGAAAACCATTATAAGCTTAGCTTTTATATCTCTTGCCACATCTACCGAGGCTGAGGAGACAGATATGGCTGGGGTTAGCTCATCGGGACAGCAGAAAGAATATATCTTAAGGTTTTTTTCAGTGGTGATGGCTATTCTTGCCATGAACTCCACCGCTCTGGAAGGGAATTTTCCCACAGCTGTTTCTCCTGACAACATCAAAGCATCCGTTCCATCCAGTATGGAATTAGCAACATCTGTTGATTCTGCTCTTGTAGGCACTGGGTTTTCTACCATGGATTCGAGCATCTGGGTTGCAGTTATTACCAGCTTTCCCTTCTGATTTGCTCTTTTTATTATTTCTTTCTGGAGAACTGGTATCATCTCAATTTCCATTTCAACTCCCAGATCTCCTCTGGCAACCATAATGCCATCAAAATTTTCAATTATGGAATCTATGTTTCTGAATGCTATGGGTCTTTCTATTTTGGCTATAACGGGTAAATCCTTCACTCCAACAATTTCTCTGACCTCCTCAGCATCCTCACCATCTTTAACAAAGGATAGAGCTATAAAATCCGCACCTTCTGAGAGAGCAAAAAAGAGATCTTCTTTATCTTTATTAGTCAAGGGGGGCAAGGATAGTTCAGTATCAGGTAAATTAATCCCTTTTTTAGGTTGCAAAATGCCACCCTGAATAACTCTTCCTTCTAATTTATCCTTTTCCTTTCCGACTATTAAAATTTTTATTCTTCCATCATCAAAAAGAATTCTATCACCAATTTTTATCGCTTCTGAAATCAAAGAAAGGGGTATCTCCAATCCTCCTTTTCCAATATCCACCAGCTCCACTGTTTCATTTTCCTTTAATTTTATAGATTCTTTAATGTTTCCCACCCTTAGCCTTGGTCCTTGAAGATCCACAAGGATAGCTACTGGAATATCCATATTTTTTGAAATATCTTTCACCATTTTTATAACATTTCTTTGAAAATCTCGATCCCCGTGGGACATGTTAAGTCTGGCAACTCTCATACCCATGGTAATCATTTCTCTAAGAGTATTCTCATTCAGAGATGCTGGACCTATAGTTGCAACGATTTTGGTCTTTGGCTCAAGTTCTGCAAATGATTTCATTTTTCGAATGGGTGATTTTCATCCTCCTCCCATGATGGGAAGAAGAGTCAGCTCATCACCGTTTTTTATTTTATAAGAAATTTCAACTTTTCTATCTCCTACTGTAACTATTGGAACATAATCCTCCGGGATTTTAAGAATCCTGAGGAGCTCTGACACTGTAATACCCTCTTCCACTTCTATTTCGTAAGGGTTAGCCTCTTCAGGAATATATTTTCTTAGAAGACCATACGTTTTTATCTTTATTCTCATAAATCTAATTTTACAGTTAAAATGTATAAGAAGCAAATATATATTTATAAAATTACCAAAAGCTTAACCCAAGATAATTTAAAATTTGAAAAATATATTTTTGGAAGTTAAAATTGCTTTTATAGTAGGTGATAATGAAAATCAAGAAGAAGTCATTTTTATTTCAGGCTCTTCCTGAGGATTATTACAGAATAATAATTGACTCATCTTTGGATATGATAATAACCGTCGACAAAGAAAGAAGAATTGTAGAATTCAATAAATCTGCTCAGGAAACTTTCGGTTACACCCTGGATGAGATTTTAGGCAAAACAGCTGAGATCCTTTACGCAGACCCGGAACAGGGCAAAAAGATCTATAAAGAAGTGATGGAGAAAGGGAGATGCGTTGAAGAAGTGATTAATAAAAAGAAAAATGGAGAATTGTTTCCAAGTGTTTTATCAGCATCCTTGTTAAGAAATAGAAAGGGAGAACTGATAGGGATAATGGGTATCTCAAGGGACATCTCTGAAAGGAAGGGTTTTGAAAAGAAACTTGAGAACGCCGCTCAAGAGTGGAGAGCTACCTTTGATGCATTAAAAGATGCAATCATAATGCTTGATGAAAAAGGAGTAGTAAAAAGGTGCAATCTCGCCTTCTCAAATATGTTAAAAAAGACCTTCATGGAAATTGTTGGGAAAGAGTTTTTTGAGATCACAGATTTTCCCAAGGAAATCTTTCCTTATTTTAGAGCCATGTATACATTAAAAAGGGAAAGTTCAATAATTATGAAAGAGGGAAAGTGGTTCAATGTTACCTCTGATCCTGTATTGAGGGAGGGAAAATTTTCTGGGTCAGTAATAATTATCTCAGATATAACTGAAGCAAAAGAAAATGAAAGGAAACTCAAGGAAAGCGAGGAAAAATACCGCCTCCTTTTTGAATCCGCTCCAGATGTAATTTTCACAATAGAAAGGGGAATCATTACATCTGTAAATCCTTTTTTTGAGAAAGTCACAGGGTGGAGAAGAGAAGATTGGATCAACAAACATTTTAAATATATTGTGCACAAAGAGGATCTTCCTGTTGCCATCCAAAATTTTAGAAAAATCCTTGAAAAAAGAGCCACAGTTAAATTTGAATTGAGAACTCTTTCAAAAAAAGGTGAATACTTGACAGGAGAATACACTCTGGACCCTTTGATAGAAAATGAAAAGGTTGTGGGTGTAATTGGAATAGTAAGGGATATAACAGAATACAAAAAAGCGATATCTCTTTTAAAAGAGAGCGAAGAGAGATTCAGAATGCTTGCCGAAAATTCCCCTCTTGCAATTTCCCTCTTAAGGCCTGATTCAACTTTTGAATACCTTAACCCAAAATTTGTAGAACTTTTTGGTTATACATTGGAGGATATACCTGATAAGGGGAGCTGGTTTAACCTTGCTTATCCTGACGAAAGCTACAGGGAAAAAGTAAAATCACTCTGGAAAGAGGATTTCCTTGACCTTCCTGAACCTGGTAAATCTAAAGAGCGAGAATTGGAGATTACCTGCAAAAACGGAGAGAAAAAGATTGTTCGTATCCGTTCAGTGGTTATGGAAAATGGTAAAAAATTGCAGACTTACGAAGACATAACAGAGCGGAAGAAAGCAGAAGAGTTATTGGAGGAGAGGGAGAGACATTTCAGAGCATTGATCGAGAATGCAACGGATCTAATAGCTATGTTCGACGCAAATGGAAAATTCCTTTATATAAGTCCATCGGTAGAAAGAATCTTAGGTTTCACTAATGAAGATGTAATTGGCTTTTCCATATTCGATTTTCTACATCCCTCTGATTTAGAATTGGGAGTAAAAGTTTTTAAAAAAATAGCACAAAATGAAGGAACATCCTCTCCTTTAAGGTTTCGCGTTCGCAACAAAGATGGTTTGTGGCGTTATCTTGAAGGAATATTTAACAACCTGCTCAGGGACCCCAAAATAAATGCAATTCTAATGAACGCAATGGATATAACTTCCACAATAATTGCCGAAGAAAAATACAGGACTCTTTTTGAGGAGTCGAAAGACGGCGTCTATATAACCGATCCCAGCGGAAGATTTCTCGATATTAACCCTGCGGGAGTGGAATTATTAGGGTTCTCTTCTAAGGAAGAAATTTTGAAGGTTGACATTAAAGACCTTTACATTAACCCTGCTGATCGAGAAAAATACAAGGAAGCTATGGAGAGGTATGGATATGTAAAAGATTATGAAATTGCTCTCAGAAAAAAGAACGGTGAAAAAAGAATCATTCTGGATACAGGCTCTGTAGTGAGAGATGAAAAGGGAAACATTGTTGCTTACAGAGGAATAATTAGGGATATAACAGAAAATAAAAAGCTTGAACAACAATTATTACAGGCACAGAAAATGGATGCTATCGGAGTTCTTGCAGGAGGAATTGCCCATGATTTTAATAATATGTTACAGGTAATCCTTGGCTTCACTGATTTAGCCCTATCTAAAATCAGTTCCACAAGTCCTTTATTTAATGACCTTCAGAAAATAAAGAACACAACTGAAAAAGCAGCTAATCTTGTGCAGAAACTTCTCGCCTTCAGTAGAAGACAGTTCCTCGAGAAAAAAGCCGTTGATTTGAACGAACTGCTTCTTGAACATGTAGCAATGCTCAAAAGAATCATACCGGAAAATATTGACCTTATAGTGTCAACAGATGCAAAAAAAAGCACTGTTTTTGTGGACTACGCAGGCATGGAACAGGTAATAATGAATATAGCTTTAAATGCAAGAGATGCCATGCCTGAGGGAGGAACTTTAACTATAGAAACAAAAAATGAAATAATAAGAGAAACCCTTAGCGATCCAAAGAAAGCGTTAAAGCCAGGAGAGTATTTAACCCTCACTTTTAAAGACAATGGTATCGGAATGAATGAAGAAATTATTTCAAAGATTTTTGAGCCATTCTTCACTACAAAACCAAAAGGAAGGGGAACAGGACTCGGACTCTCTGTGGTCTGGGGCATTATAAAACAACACGATGGACATATAGAAGTATGGAGTGAACCTAACAAAGGCAGTATGTTTAAAATTTATTTTCCCATATTTGAAGTTGTGGAAAAAGAATCCAAATCTTTTGATAATGAAAAAACTATAAGGGGAGGAAATGAGTGTATACTTATTGCAGAGGACGAGGAAGAAATAAGAGAGCTCCTGAGGCAAATCCTTGAAAAACTCGGTTACAGAGTAATCCTTGCAAAGGATGGGGCTGAAGCCATAAAACTCTTCGAGAAGAACAAAGATAGAGTAAATTTGCTAATTCTTGATGTAGTAATGCCAAAAATTAGCGGATACGATGTTTACAACAAGATTTCTTCTAAATTCCCTGAAATTCAAGTCATATTTATAACAGGTTATAGCGAGGAAGCATTGAAAGAGAAAATAACAAACCTCTCAAAAACAGTTGTTATTCCAAAGCCATTTACTCCAGATATTATTCTCAATAAGGTCAGAAACATTTTGGATCAATCCTAAGTTAATTAATTATGTATCTCTTGAAAAGCTCTTTTTTGTTAATTATTTTTGGATAAGTTCTATTTACTCATAAAAATTTTTCTGAAAAAGTGAGTTATTACAAGGGATAATATTCTTAGGGAATCAAGAACCACTTTATAATTCGATTTCTCCTTTCTATAAATTGCCTTTATGGGAAGCTCACTTATAGAATAACGATTTCTGTTGATTTCAAGAATGAGCTCAGATGAGATTTCCATTCTTTTGCTCTTTAGATTTAATTTCTTAAGAACCCCTCTCTCTATCAGTCTCAAACCACTCTGAGAATCAGTAGTGGCTTTTTTCCCGCAAGAAAGATTAGTGAGAAAGGTCATTATAAGGTTTCCCATGAGTCTCAGTTTTGGAAAATTTTCCCATTCCTTTCTATTTTTTAACCTAGAACCAATTATAACTGGGCAATTATTTTTTTTATAGTATTCAACTATTTTCTTTATGTCCTCTCCTTCGTGCTGACCATCTCCATCAATGGTAATAACTGCATCAAAATCATGTTTAAGAGCTTCCTCGAAGCCGGTCCTTAACGCTGAGCCAAGTCCCATATTTTTACTATGCTCAATTACTCTAACCCCCTTCTCTTCAGCAATTTTCCTGGTATTATCTGAGCTTCCATCATTAATAACTATAATCTCACTCACAATGTTCCTTATCTCATCAATTACATTCCCAAGAGTCGCTTCTACATTATAAGAAGGAATTATTGCTACAATTTTCCTTTCTTTTTCCATTGTAAGATTATAAAATTTTTTGTTTATTTTGACAATCCAGTCCATTAATGATATAAACTGCAAATAGGAGGAAAAAGAATGAAAAGAGGATTCACTCTTGTAGAAATGGTAGTAGTTCTTGCGGTTATTTCCATTTTGATTGGAATTATAGTCCCCACAGTTGTTAAGCATATTAGAGACGCAAGAATTGCAAGAGTGAGAAATGAAGTTCAAGTTATTGGCTCAGCTATTCTCAGCTTACACAAGGACACAGGAAGATGGCCCTTTACAAATGCGGATGGTCCATCAGGTGGTATAAACAGGGTCCTTGGCTCCATTGACCCAACAGCTATGTGCACAAATGTAGCTCCAGGAGCTTTGCCAGGAGCTAATAACTGGGGAACTCTCGCTCCTGTTAAGCCTTTATATGATTTTCTCTATTATAATAATCCTGATGATGACACAGGACCTGTAAATCAGAACCAGCCAGGGCAAGATTATCCCATCATTGGAGACTTTCGATGGCTTGGGCCTTACCTTGATCAGCCAGTTTATGTGGATCCCTGGGGTTACTCTTATATCATTTCGGCAAGATATTTTCCTGGAAATCCTCTCGCTGTGACTACTTCCCACAGAGTTCTGATTCTCTCTCCCGGTCCTGATCTCTCATGGTCCTCTCCCTTCTCAGATACCATTACAAGAAATACTATTCCTGATGATTCTCCCTATGGAGATGATGTGGGATTTGTTATAGTTACCAATGAGTAATAAAAAGGAAAAATAGCCAATTTCTTGACTTTTTCCTTTTGATGTGCTAAATATCCATAAAACAATTCAAATAGGAGGAAAAGTTGGAAAATAAAGGATTTACATTGGTAGAGATGGTAGTGATTCTTGCTGTTGTAGCCATACTGGCAGCTATCCTTGTTCCTACAGTGGCAAAGCACATCGCAGACTCACAAATTGCCAGAGCAAATAACGAAGTTCAGGTTATTGGCTCAGCCATCGCTTCTCTATACAAGGATACTGGTTTCTGGCCCTATACAAATTCTGATGGACCTTCCGGAGGAGTAAATAGAGTTCTTGGAAATCCCGCCACAGTTCCCACGGGAGTGGGTCCTGATGCTGGCGCTGGTGCTGCTAACTGGGGCACACTGACTCCTGTGAAGCCATTGTATGATTATCTTTATTACAATAATCCTGATGGAGACACAGGTCCCTCAAATCAGGGAGAGACAGGTGATTATCCTACCACAGGACCATTCATGTGGAGAGGTCCCTATCTTGACAAACCTTTATACGACGATCCATGGGGAATGTCCTATGTGGTTTCAGCTCGATATTTTCCTGGAAATATCCTCATGCCAAATCCCGCAGGTCACAGGGTCTTAGTTCTTTCAGCAGGGCTGAATAAACTATGGTCTACTCCTTTCGATGATGGAGTCACAAGATATACTATTCCTGACGATAGCCCAAGGCATGATGACATAGGTCTTGTGCTTTACACCAATATTTAATTTCAAAAGCTATTGACAAAATTTGTCATGAAAAATGTTAATATTTGTCATTAAATGGGATGGAATTATACAAAGTATTGACAGAAGAGGTTTATTGATATATCATAAAAGATGATTAATATTACATTGTTCTATACATTGTTGTTCAATTCTTTATTTAATAAATACATATTTTTCCCCTCATTCCCATTATCAAAATCTGGCACAAAATTTGCTACTATAAATTTAGGAGGTTTACATGAAACAAAAAGGGTTCACTTTAATTGAAATGGTAGTGGTCCTTGCTGTGGTTGCTATTCTTGCTGCTATCTTAGTTCCCACAATTGCTAAGAACATTCAGGACGCCAATATCGCAAGAGCTCAGAATGAAACCATTGTAATAGCTGCTGCTATAACCTCTTTCTACAAAGATCTTGGCAGATGGCCCACTGCAGATGGAGCTGCTGCGAATCTTCCTGATGTTCATTATCTCCTTTACACTGCGGCTGGAAATGACACAGCCGCTGGCGCTACAAACCAATGGAACCAAGCTCACACTAATTCAAGTGATACCATGGACCATCATCTTATAACCAACCAGCCTGGCGTGGATGGAACTCCTGGTACAAATGCTTATCCAACAACTGGAAGATGGAGATGGAGAGGCCCCTATATTGCTGAATTGCCATCAGACCCCTTTGGAATTCACTATTCTTGCAATGTGAGATATCTTTATGCTCAGACTGCCACTCCTGCGCCCGGTGCTGTTTATGTTCTTTCAGCTGGACCTGATAAAGAATGGGATACTGCCTTTGAGCAAAATTTACCCGGAACAATTGGGGACGATGATGTAGGAACTACAGTAAGATAATTTCCCATTCTGAGTAAACTGATACACATTGTAAAGTAAAAAAAAGCGCTGAATCAGGAACTATCGTAAGATGAAAGGGAGAGGGTGATAATCCCTCTCCCCACTTTCTAAGAGGAAGTAATTCTAAAATCTTTTTCCCATCTGTGAGAAGGGAAGGATGAGGTTTTGAAAAATTTCCATTAGCCTCCTAATCCATACCCCAATTTTCATTCCCATTTTCAGGGAGTTTTAAATTTCTCTTTTAATTTTTAAACTTAAATTTTCTCCCATTTCTTCTGGAAATTTCATTAAATATTTTTTTAATCTTTCAAAATCTATCGAAGTTAAATCCATCTCATCAAAAGCGCCAAAATTTTTAAGGATTTTTTTAATATACATCCAGTCAAACCGAAGAAAGCTCTTTTTTGATCTGATAATAGGCAATTGTTCCAAAGGAAGTTTTAAAAATTTTGGGATTTCTTGGAGTAACAACATTTTAAAACTTGAGGTATTTGAGATATAATCTCTGCATTTGACAAGGCTGATTCAGGGGAAATGTAGCTCGGCTGATAGATCTGAGCAGAAATCTCCTCAAGGGTTGGAGAATTAAAAGGATTGACATAATAACCTTTGATGATCCTCTTTATAACACCTTTCTTTTGAAGCCTTGAAAGGGAAATGCGAAGGGTAGAAGAGCCCAAACCTGTAAGAAGCTTCAAAGTATGGAAATAAAAAATCTTTATATCTCTATAGGATTTGAAAAGATTGAGTCAGGATTCAATTTTCATAATTTTTTACCTCCGGAACTAAAGATTTAAGAAGTTCTGCCATCTTTTCTGATATCTCACCATATTTTTTTGAAAGAGTGTTCGGTAATTTTGCATAAGATAGACACTCATTTTCAAAACCCATTGGATTATTTTTCTATTTATTCTTAAAGATAATGTATCAATAATAAAATTCACATCCCATATGTCCCTTCCTTTCAAATATTTTCTTTCGGACAAGGCTATGAATTTATCAGATATAAGATATAATTTCCTCAGGAGATTTAACAATTACAGGAGAATTTTTTTATATCTAACAATATTAATTCTACGCTCATAGGAGGGAATGTTTGTCCTTTCTTTTGATAAGAGGACTTTCAAAAGATAATATGAAGCTCTTAAAAACAGGGGAACCCTTCTGAATTTTTATAATAATTTTAGACAAAAAAGAATGAGCCTATCAAGATAATGGGGAGAGAATTTAAAATATTTAAAAAATTTTGTTGAATAAATTCAAATTTTTTTCCTTCCTTTCTTAATAAAGAAAATCAAGAATTCCGATATGAACATGTTTCTCTATTATCAAACTAATGCTTACATCTTCCTCCTCCGCTCTCGCTCTAATGTCTTCAAAAGAAATCACATTAAAATAACAAACAAATTTGTATTTTTTGTAAAGTTTAATTTTTTATCTAAATTCCACTTTCTCCCACTCTTTTGGAGGTTCCGCTCTTCCACCTAAGTATTTGGCAAGAAAAGCTTCTGCAGTAGCATAGAATTTCATCCTATTCTCAGGTCTTGAAAATCCATGCCCTTCGTCTGGAAATACAATATATTGAACCTCTTTCCCAGCTTTTCTAACTGCCTCAACAATTTGCTCTGATTCTGACATTTTAACTCTCGGGTCATTCGCTCCCTGAGCTATCAGAAGAGGAATCTTTATTTTGTCAGCTCTGAAAAGAGGGGAGCGGGATTCAAGAAATTCCTTTTCTTTATCCGGATCTCCCACTCTATGCTTGAACATTTTTAACATGGGCGCCCAATAGGGAGGAATGGATTTCAGAAGAGTAACAAGATTGGATGGACCAACTATATCTACTGCACAGCAGAATACGTCCGGAGTAAACGTAGCTCCCACAAGTGCAGCATATCCTCCATAAGAACCTCCATAAATGGCAATTCTCTTTGGATCGGCAATTCCCTGCTTGATTGCCCAGTTAACTGCATCAATTAGATCATCATGCATTTCCCCTGCCCATTCTTTATTGCCAGCATTCAGAAATTTTTTCCCGAAACCGGATGAACCTCTAAAATTGACCTGAAGGCATGCGTATCCTCTGTTGGCAAGCCATTGAGCTTCAGGATGATACCTCCATGTATCTCTTGACCATGGACCGCCATGAACATTTAAAACAAGGGGAAGATTTTTGGGAGGAACTCCTACAGGAAGGGTAAGATATGCCACAAGTTCAAGCCCATCCCTCGCCTTTATAACCAAAGGTTTCATAGGAGCGAGAGTTAGACCTTCAAGTTTAGGCTGGTGGGAGAAAAGGAAGGTTCCTTTTTTAGAGTCTCTATCAAAGGCATAGAACTGAACAGGTCCAGTATCTTTTGTAAAGGATACAAGCCATACCTTATCGTCCCTGCTTCTGCTTGTTATTGTGAAATCTCCATCTGTTAATCTTGAAATTTTTTGGAAGTCCTCTTTTATGGAATCATCAAGAATATGCCATTGAACTCTTAACCTGTTTGTTGCCACTGCCTGAGGGTGGTAACCCTCAGGATGGACAATAACATTGTAAACATCCGCTCCTTTTGGCTCGAATAACTTCTCTTCTTTTTTAGTTTCCATGTCCTTTTTATAAAGAACTGTAAGGTCTGTGTTTATGTTGTGAAAAATATAGATACTTTTTCCGTCCTTTGAAAAGGTTAAAGGAGAGCAGGTGTCATCAGGTCCCCATGAGATCAGTGTAGTCCATGGAGATTTCCCATCCTTTCTCACTCTGATTTCTCCACCTCCATCAGGAAGAGCTGCTACACAACCTCTTATTACAAACTTTGAGTCCTCTATCCATCCTACTACATCTCCTGGGTTCCGGGTGTCAAGAATGGTTTCCCCTGTAGAAAGCTTTATCCTGTATACGTCATGGACTCTTCTATCTCTTAGATTAATTCCCACAAGAATTTCATCAGGATAGTCTTTGTGAGTTCCGATAATTCGAGCTTGGATTCCATGAAAAGGTGTTAGATCTCTTATTACTGGTGCTTCCTTTGGAGCAGTGAGATCCACAGAGTATAAATGCCAGTTTTCATCTCCGTCTCTGTCCTGGATGTAGAGAATGTAGCGAGAGTCCTGTGCCCACATATAAGCTCTTATCCCTCTCTTTTTATCATCTGTTACCACTCTATCATCTTCCTTACCTACAGTTTTTACCCAAACATTTAGAACTCCGTTATGAGGAGCTAAATAAGCCATGAATTTTCCATCCGGAGAGAGCAGAGGTGATGCTTTCTCAGGATTACCGAAGAGAATCTCTCTTGGGATAAGGGGGGGGAGTTCTGCTTTTAGAAAAGGAACAAATAGAGAAGAGATAAAAATCAATGTGAGGAAAATTAATAAGCGTTTCATGAAACCTCCTTTCAATTATATTTCTGGAATAAATTTTTTCATTATAAATTTAATTACGAGTAAAGTCCGGAAAAGTTCCTTTTTGTTAAGTTTCTTTCCCAACAATTTTTTCGGCATTCTTTTTTGCTGGAGGAAAATTTTCCAGAGCGATTTTCAGAGCTGATTCCATTAAAAAAATATATTTCTCTTCAGTAAATTCCCTTTCCGCATATTCATTAGCAATTTTAGCTACTATGCTCCCTTCTTCAGAAAGAGCTTTTTCAATGCCTTTTGCCATCCCTTCTTCAGAGGGTTCCACAAGAATGGCTATATCGTCGTTTAAAACCTGGGTATGAGTCCATAATTTTGTTGCCACAAGGGGCTTCCCTGATTTCAAATACGAATAGATCTTTAAAGGAGTGTTGGTTCCTGAAATCCTCGGTGAAACAAGAACATCAGCCATGGAAAGAAAGCATGGAATCTCTTCAGGAGGCTTTTCTCCGAGAAATATAACCCTCTCCTTTACACCTAAAGAGTCTGTTAGGAGTTTCAATGAATTTATCTGCTCCTCTCTTCCGCCGAGAAGAATTAAAACCAAATTCTTAGAGTTCGAATAGATTAAGGATTTTATCAAAAGATCTATGCCCTGGTAAGGTTCAAAGGTTCCTGCATAAAGTAGAACCCTCTTTCCCTCTAGCCCCAATTCTTCTTTTATTTTTTTTACCTCCCTTTCGCTAAATTCCTTTGAGGGAAAATCGAGGAAGTTTTCGATTCTTATTATTTTTTTATCTTCTATAAATTTTTTTGCGTGATTTTCAAGATCTTTGCAAATCACTATTACGCAATGGGATTTTTTAAGAGTTAATTTTTCAAAAAAGAAGAATATCTTGAAAAGAACTTTTGAATGGGAGAAATTAAAGTTTTTCAATTGCTGGGGCAAAGAGGAGTGCATGTCATATATATGGGGTATTCTGAAAATCTTTGAAAAAATAATCCCAAAAAATGATGCCTCTTCGTGGGTGTAAATTAAATCATACCTTTTCTTCAAAAGCTGAATAAAGGAGGTGAGGAGCAGAGAAAAATCCAAGAGAACTTTTTTAAAGGAGGGACCGACTTTTACACTTTTTATAAAAGGAAATTTGCTCCTTATTATTCTAAGGTTTTTTATATTCACATCCTTTCCTATAGGATAAGTGACGAGATCAATTTCATGCCCGAGCCTGGAAAGGGTGTATATTCTAAAATATTCGGAGAAAGGCGTCCCTCTAGGCTGAAAAAATGGCTCAGGAGCAATCATAAGAATTCTCATTTTTTTAATCCTCGAAAAACTCAGACCTCTCCTCTTTCTATTCCGTAAAGTTCTTTTACAACATAGGTCTTCTTTTCCACTGCCTCGTGATAAGTTCTGGCTAGCATTTCTGCGAGAAGTCCCAGAGAGATAAATTGCGCACCAAGAAAAATCAACAAAACAGAGAGAAGTAAAAGAGGTCTGTTTCCTATAGCCTGTCTCTCTATGAGTTTCAGATATGTGAGATAAATTCCCAAGATAAATCCTGTCCCTCCTGTGAGAAGACCTATCAAACCAAAAATCTGAAGAGGTCTTGTGGAATAACTGATGAGGAATTTTACTGTCAAAAGATCCAGTATAACTCTAATTGTCCTCCCAAGACCGTATTTCGATTTTCCAGCTTTCCTCTGCCTGTGATTTACCTTTACCTCAGCTATTTTTACTCCTAAAAAAGAAGCCACAGCAGGAACGAACCTGTGCATTTCTCCATAAAGCCTTATATTTTTAACCACATCTTTTCTGTAGGCTTTTAAAGTGCAACCATAATCGTGAAGCTTCACACCTGTTATCAGAGAAATTAAAAAATTCGCTATTTTGGAGGGAAGGATTCTCGTTAAAAAATTGTCCTTTCTCTTCCATCTCCACCCACTTACAATGTCATACCCCTCCTCAATTTTCTTGAGAAGCAAATCAATATCTGATGGGTCATTTTGAAGATCAGCATCCATGGTTATTATAATTTCACCCTCTGCATAATCAAATCCCGCGGATAGAGCAGCGGTCTGTCCAAAATTTCTTCTGAATCTTACAATTTTTACTCTCCTGTCCTTCTCCCTCAGACTCTTTAATTTTTCGATGGTGGAATCAGTGCTTCCGTCATCTACAAATATAATTTCGAAGCTCCTCCCTCTATCGTTTAAGGAGAGGATAAGTTCATTGTAAAGTTCCTCTAAGTTCTCCTCCTCATTAAAAACAGGAGAAACAATTGAAATCTCCGCCTTTTCTTCTTTCATAAAACTCAAAATACCACAAAAGAAACATTTCTTCAAGAATAGTTTACTTCTTTTTTGTTTCCCCTTTTATAGATTTTCTCAATTTCTCCGCCTTTTCTTTTATTTTGGTCAATGATCTCTGCATCTCTGACCAGCCATACCAGAAAGCATAGTCAGGGTTTGCATGAAATGTCCCCTGGAATGTCCTCATTCTGTGTTCAAGAAACATTACGAAGAGCTCCTGTTCTATGGAAGTGGGGGCATCATGGAAAGTAAGAAGGTCAGGATATGGGTATGCGTAATCTTTGGGTTTTTTAAGAATTCCATCTCTGTACAATCCAGCTACAACTTTAATAGCTTCTGCCATGAGCCTGTCTGCTTCTTTAATAATACGGTCTCCTTTCTCTAGCTCAGCTTTTGCGAAATTAATAGAATGACACTGATTACATGTCTTAAGCATCCTATCCCTCTCTTTATTCCATTCCTCTTCGGTCAGTCTTGCCACATCCGCACTTTTCACTACCTCAAGACGAGTAGTGGGATTTCCTTCAGAGTCAAGAACTCCGAGGGCTTTGAGAATTACAGTCCTGTCCTCAGCCCACTGTTTATCCTCTGGCATAGGTAGTCTAACAGCAAGAAAACCCCATCCAGTTTTTACAGCGTGATTTCCATTTTGCATATGGCAGGTCTGGCATGTAGGGGCAGAAACTGTCTCAGGAAGTATCTTAGCTTGCTTGAGAAGGTATCTAACCCCATGTTTTGAAGAGGAATACATTTCCCACTGAGGATGATCAAATCCCATGTGGCATGTCTGACAAGCTTGAGGTTGCCTCGCTTCTTCAGCAGAGAAGATATGTCTTGTGTGGCAGGCATCGCATGAGGCTACGCCAAATCCAGCTCCCTGTTTTTTGAGCTCCTTAATTTCAGCTTCTGTCTTTAGTCCTATCTTGTGGCATCCTCCACAACCCTTCATACCTTCCATCATTGCCATTGGCTGAAAATGCGCTGTAGGCATCGCTTTCATAGCAGCCCATCCAAAAGCATGCTTCCCGGATTTAAATTGATTCACCTGAGATTCATGGCATAAGGCACAGGTTTCAGGAGTGGGTATCAGGGCTTTTTCTGGATCCTGTGCTGATTTGTGAGCGTTTCCGTGGCAGTCGGAGCAGGATACATTGTTTTGGGCATGTTTGCTCAATTTCCAATCGGAAACAATATTGGGCGTGACTTTCCCATGGCATTTCTCGCATTCCTGAGAGTAAAGGGGAGAAGCAATCAATATAACTGAAAGAACAAGAAAGAAGTTTTTCATAAAACCTCCTTCCATTTGATTTTATTTACATTTTAAATTCTCACATAAAGTGTTTCAAGATTATCCACCAGCTCAAGAAAAGATTGGTGAACACCTTCTCCAATAACCTTCCTTTCTAAATCCTCAAATTTTTCCATAAGTTCCAGTTGTTCTTCTTCTGAGAGATGCATATCTGCCATAGGGTAAAGAATATTATCCTCCTTTTCTATATGATCTTTAAGAAGCCCTATGTAATTTCTTGCATTATCAATTATTTCTTTCCGAGCATCTTCTATCCCTTTGAAAAAATTTTCTATACCTTCTCCCATCCCTTTTACAAAATTTCTTCCCAGAGTATGCTCATAAAGCATTACACCTATCGGTCCACCCTCTCTTGGTATCCCGGCTGACTCCATGGCAGGAAACAGCAACCCTTCCTCTTTTCCGTGATGACAACTGTCTGCAAAGGCTCTTATGAATTCCATAATCTTTTTCAAATGTTCCTCTTTCACTTCTTCTCCCTTTTCAAGAAGATCACAGACTTTTCCCAGAATGCTGAGCATTCTTTTTATTACCTTGTGCTCTTCTTTTAGACTTTCCGTTGCTCTCATGGTAAAGACCTCCTAAAAGAAATATTTAAAAATATAATCGAGCCTTCCCTTTTTAATAAGGTAAGCTCCTGAAAACCTCATCACCTCTCTCATTTTCAGCCTGAAACCATTTGCATAGCAGTAGGAAGGACACTTTTTGCAAGCAGGTTTAGGCTCATAAGGACATAGCACTCTTTTTGTAGCAGAGTGAAGTAGAAGAGCCTCGCATTCTTTGCATAAAAGATTTGAAATCTCACTGGAAAACTCCTCCAATATTCCGTTTGTCTTGATCATCTTCTTATTCCTGTCCGCATGAAGGTTTTCGCAATATATCCTCACAAAAAGAGAGAGGATTGAGATGTCCTTTTTCATCTTTTTAAAATTTCTTTTTAAAGGCTTAACTTCCATGATTTTCACCTTCTTAATAAGCTGGATTATGATAAAAACAATCGATTTTTAATTCTGCTTCAGAAAATGCCTTCCCCGTAAATTCACAAAGATAAAGGCTGCCAGAATCAGGTGAAAAGTTCCTTTTAAAATGATTACAGGAAAGACAAATTCGAACCACTTTTAAAATTCCCTCCTTTTTCAAAGAAGCCATCAGCCTTATAAGAAAAGTAAAAATTTTATCCTTCTCATTTACAGAAAGAGCTTTTAGAATATTGATAATGGGTTTATCCCAGGTTTTAAGAGTCTCAGCAATTTTCTTTCCTTTTTCTGTAAGATTTATTATAGAAATTCTCCTATCCTTCTTATTCTTCATAGGGAAAACTATTTTCTTCCCTTTTAGAGAGCTAATCGCTTCGCTAACTGTTGGCTTTGTAAGCCCAAATTCAAGGGCAATACTTGAGACCTTTCTCATATCTTCAGGATATTTGTGAAGATAAAGAATAAACTTAATTTGAACTGGGCTCAAATCTGACCCTTCAATTTTATTTCTTAGAAGGGCTTTGTAAGCAGAAAACAACTTTTCCATAGCGAAGGTTATTTTATAATCAATGTCATCTCTCCTTTTGAAATACATATTCATTGGTTGGCAATCCTAACCATTTTTTAATATAAATAAAATTTTTACCCATGTCAAGTCTTTCAGGGATCTCTTTTCACCAATAATTGATAAGACCGAGAAAATTCTACATACTCATCTCTAAAGCCCTTAATATCAATACCAATTAATTGTCAGAACTTTTTATCTTCTCACAAACTGTCTTTTTTCCTTTTCTGTTCTCTATACCTTTTAACAAGTTCATCTATTATTTCGGATATTTGTATTTTAAATGCACTCAGAAGAACAATTGTATGATAAACCAAATCAGCTGTCTCATAAATTACATCCTCTCTCCTTCTCTCTAAGGACGCTATTACCAGCTCAAGGGCTTCCTCCCCAACTTTTCTTGCTATCTTCTCTACCCCTTCCTTTAAAACTTTTGAGGTATAGGAATCCTCAGCAGGATTTCTTTTTCTCTCCTGGATTCTCTCATACAATTTGTAAGGGAAGTTATAAATAGGCAAAGGAGGATCCTGGGATATATTTGTAAAAAAGCATGAACATTCGCCTGTGTGGCATACTGGGCCATCTGAATTAACGAGAACTAAAATAGCATCGCCATCACAATCCAATTTTATGCTCGAAACATAGAGATAAACCTTTGAACTCTCCCCTTTCATCCATATTCTTTTTCTTGATCTACTATAAAAGTGAACTCTTCCATCTTTTATAGTTTTCTCAAGAGCTTCCCTGTCCATATAGCCGAGCATGAGAACATCTCCAGTTATGTTATCCTGTATTATGGTAGGCACCAAACCTTTATCATCAAATTTAACTTCCATTTTTACCTCCATTTATTTTAAAAACGAACATTTATTCCTCTCTCTTTAAGATATCTTTTCAGTTCATGTATTCTTAAATGCCCATAGTGAAAAACTGTAGCAGCAAGAACTGCATCTGCTTTGCCGACTTTCAACACCTCGTAAAAATGTTGAGGAGAAAAACCACCACCTGAAGCAATGACAGGGATATTGACTTTTTCTGTTATAGATTTTGTTAATTCAATATCAAATCCTGAACATGTTCCATCTCTGTCTATGCTTGTCAAAAGAATCTCCCCAGCTCCAAGATTTTCCACCTCTTTAGCCCAAAAAATTGCATCTTTTCCTGTTCTCTCCCTACCTCCTTTAACAAAGACATCATAGAATTTTCCGTTGTTTTTAGCATCTATAGAGACCACAATACACTGAGATCCATAAATGGAAGACAATTCCTTTATAAGCTCGGGATTTTGAAAAGCTGAGGTATTGAGGGAAACTTTATCTGCGCCAGAATTTAATAGTATATGAACATCCTCTTTTGAAGAAATTCCTCCGCCAACTGTAAAAGGGATGGATATCTCCCTTGCAACACTCTCTACAAGAGAGGAAAGTATCCCCCTCTTATCCACACTTGCTGTAATGTCAAGAAAAACAATTTCATCCGCTCCTTCATCATTGTAAAATTTTGCAATCTTTACAGGGTCTCCAGCATCCCTTAACCTTAAAAAGTTCACTCCTTTTACCACTCTACCCTCCTTTACATCCAGACATGGTATAATTCTTACTGCTAACATTTTGACTTACCTGCCTATCTCAATTTTCCCTTCAAGCAAAGCCCTTCCCACAATTACTCCATTTATTCCTTTCATTTCCCTCAACAACTTTATATCTTTTTCATCCCTGACACCTCCTGCTACATACAAAAGAAATCCCATGGATACTATTTTTTCGATTCTTTCAACATTTATACCAGTTAATGTCCCATCTCTTTCAATATCAGTATAAATTATTTCATGAATTCCCTTGGAATGGAGAAAAGATAGAGCTCTATCCAGTTCAAATGCATCCTCTTTCCATCCTTTAACTCTTACCCTATCTCCGATTACATCCAGGGAAACTATAATTTTGTTACCAAATTCTCTTACCAATTCCATAAATAAATTTGAGTTAAGAAAAGGAACAGTACTCACCACAACCCTCTTTGCTCCCATATCAATTAGCCTTTTTACATTTTTAGCAGATTGTATACCTCCGCCTACCTGGACTTTTATTTTCACCATCCTTAGAATTTCACCTATGGTTTCCAAATTAGAAAATTTCCTTTTGATTGCCCCATCAATATCCACCACATGAATCCATTCAGCTCCCTTTTTCTCCAGCGCTAAAGCATAATCTAAAGGATTCAAGGGGTATGAGATTTGCTTTGATAGCTCTCCTTTCATAAGTCTTATGCATTTTCCATTTTTAATATCAATGGCTGGTATTATAAGCATGCAGCCACCTCCTTAAAAATTCCATTCCTTTTTCTCCGCTCTTTTCAGGATGGAACTGAACACCCAGGATGTTTTCTTTTTTTATAATTGAGGGGAATTTAATTCCATATAAGGTTTCCCCAAATATAATCCGATAATTTTTGGGAATGCAATAGAAAGAATGAGCAAAGTAAAAATAGGAACCGTTGATAAGCAATTCTTCATCTTGAGTAAAAACTCTGTTCCATCCGAGATGGGGTATTTTTACCGTGGATGGAAACCTACTTACACTACCCTCTATTAAACCAACTCCTTCAATTCCTGAGCTTTCTTCACTCTCTTCAAAAAGGATTTGCATTCCAAGACATATTCCAAGAAATGGAGTGCCTTTTTCAGCTTTCTCTTTCAGAATCTCCCTTAATCTAAATTTTTCTATGTTTTTGATAGCCTCGCCAAAAGAACCCACCCCTGGAAGAACAATCATATCAGCTCTTTTGATATCGTGTCTTTCCGAACTTAAGATGACCTCTTTGGCTAACTTTTGAAATGCCACCTTAACACTCAAGATATTTCCTACGCCATAATCCACTATTACTATCATTTTGAGGAAAGAACTCCTTTTATCAACTTGTTCCGTGTTAAAGCCTTTCTCAGGCAAAGACCTAACCCTTTGAATATCGCCTCATGGATATGATGTTCATTCTCTCCCTTCAGAATGTCTACATGAAGAGTAATAAAAGCATGGCTAGTTAATGCTCTTAAAAATTCCCAGATTTCAAAACTCAGTTTTATAGGAGAGTTATAAAAGAAGGAAGCTCTTCCTGATATGTCAAGAGCAATTCTTATAAGAGCATCGTCCATGGGAATACAGCAAAATCCAATTCTCTCGATACCTTTTCTATCAGAAATTGCCATTCTCAAAGCCTCTCCCAGAGCAATACCTGTGTCTTCAATCACATGATGAAAGTCAATTTTCTTGATTTCCTTCGCTCTCAAATAAAGGTCGAAGCAAGAAAATACAGCCATATTTTCAAGAAGATGATTGAAGAATCCATTTCCTGTTTCAATATCAGCTTTTCCGTTTCCATCCAGGTTTATCTCGACCTCTATCTCTGTTTCTTTTGTCCTGAACTTGTTATTAGCAAATCTCGAAAAATTTTTGTTAGATTTCATTTATTGCCTCCTTGAGAGCTCTTATAAACTTTTCATTCTCTTCTTCCCCACCAACGCTGACTCTGAGGCATTTTTTAAGTCGCTTATCATTGAAAAATTTTCTTACTACAACTCCTCTCTTTTCTAATTTATCGAACAATATTGCGGAATCTTTATCCTCTAACTCAAACAATATAAAATTTCCCATAGAAGGAAAAGGCTTTATCCCTTTGATCTTTTTTAAACTTTCGAATAATTTTTCCCTATTTTTCACAATATTCTCTGATATTTGTCTGAAAATATTCTTATATTTTAGAAGTTTCTTCACTACCACCAAACTAAAGGAATTGATGGAGAAAGGTGGTTTGAAATTTGCTACCTTATTTACAATTTCAGGTTTTCCCAGCATATATCCAATTCTCAAACCAGCTATAGAAAATGCCTTGGAGAATGTTCTCAGGATAATGATGTTATGATGTTCTTCGATAAGATTCTTGAATGTCTTTCCCGAAAACTCGTAATATGCCTCGTCAATCAAAACAGGAACAGAAACAGAGGATATTATTTCCTCTATTACATTCTCAGAAATTATACAACCACAAGGATTATGAGGAGAAAGGAGGACAATAAGGGATATCTCAGATGATTTTGCCTTTTTAATTAAATCTCCATAATCATATCTAAAATTAGAATCCATTCCTGTATAAATTACCTCTGACTTAGCAACTGAAGCCATCCATGGATAAATAGAAAAACAAGGATCTGGAAGTAGAACCTTCTTCCCTTTTTCAAGAAACGCCAAAAATATTGACTGAATTAGTTCATTTGAGCCATTTCCTAAAAGAATTCCTTCGGGTGGAAACTCAGCATAATTGGAAAGAATCTTCAGCGTTTCCTCCTCTCCCTCAGGATATCTTGCCCATCTCAAGCACAAAAATTCTTTCAAACATTTCTTCTTTAAAAAATCAGGCAGTTCATAAGGAGACTCATTTTTGTCAAGTCTTACTATATTTTCACAATTTTTTGATTTAATCATTCTGCTATTTAAATTCATTTTCTTTCCTCACAGTTATGGATTTCGCATGGAAAAAAAGCCCCTCCTTTTCTGCAAGAGCTGATACATCCTCAGCTGATTTAAATAATTCATTTTTAGGGAAGGATATAACTGGAATTTCCTTTAAAAAAGTTCTAACACTTAAATGGGATAAAAATCTTGAAGTTCCATTGGTGGGGATCACATGCGAAGGACCTGCCCAGTAATCACCTATGGCAACAGGTGAGTGGGCTCCCAGAAATATAGCACCCGCGTTTCTTATGAATCCGAGTATTTTTTTAGCATCTCTTGTCTGAATAGATAGATGCTCAGGAGCTATATTGTTTATAAAATAAATTGCCTCTTCCAAATCTTTCACAATTACAATGCAACTCTTTTTCTTGAGAGCTTTCTCAATCATTTCTTTTCTGGGAGAATTTTTGATGATATTTAAAACTAAATTTCTTACTTTCTTCGCAAGGAACAAAGATGAGGTTAAAAGGATGGCAAAACTGTCCTCTCCATGCTCAGCCTGAGCAATAAGATCACAAGCTATAAACTCCGGATCTGACTCATCATCAGCCAGAACCACAATCTCAGAAGGTCCAGCAAGGGTATCCACTCCCACCTTACCAAAAAGTAACCTTTTTGCGGTCTGCACATAAATATTTCCTGCGCCTGCAACAATATCCACTCTAGGAATTGTCTCGGTTCCGATAGCCATCGCTGCTATTGCCTGTGCTCCTCCCACTCTGAAAATTTCTTTTATCCCTGCAAATTTTGCTGAAAATAGAATGTAAGGAGAAACATTCTTGTTTTTATCAGGAGGCGTTGTCAGATAAATCTCCTTCACACCTGCTACTCTGGCAGGGATAGCTGTCATTAAAAGGGAAGAAAACAATGGTGCTTTTCCTGATGGAACATACACTCCCACTTTTTCTACAGGAACAAGAATTTGAGAGCAGTGATTTAATTTAACAGAATTCTTGAGACTTCTCAATTGTTTTATGGCGAACTTTTCTATTCTCTCTGACATCTTTTCAATAAGTTTTTCCATATTAGATTCAATCCTTACCTCTCTATTTTGAAGTTTTATGTCCTCCTTTCCAAAGTCTATGCAATCAAATTTTCTTGTATAATTAACAATTGCTTCATCACCTTTTTCGTTGACATCCTTTATTATTTTTTCTACAATTTTTTCTATTCTTTCGTTACAAAATTCCCGAATTGAAAGTTTATAATTACTCGAGCATTTTATCTGAAGCATATTTTAACCTCCTTCTTATCTCTTCTATATCTGAATATTTCTGAGTAAATCTCACTTTATTTGAAATTAAGCAAGCAGAAGACTCATGGATAACTTCTATTATTTTTAAACCATTGTCTTTTAGTGTCTTCCCTGTGTTAACCACATCCACAATTAAGTCTGATAGCCCAGATACACAAGCCAGTTCCACAGATCCATTCAGCTTGATTATTCTAAATGGTCTATTTGTGGTCATTAAAAAATCTGCTGCTATATTCGTGTATTTAGTCGCCACCCTCAATAAAGGAAGATTTTTAAAATCCTCCATATCCTCCGCACCTGCGAGTACCAGAGAACATTTCCCAAATCCTAGATCTTCCAGCTCATAAACATCTACTTCCTTCAATTCAAGAAGAACATCTTTACCACAAATGCCGAGATCCGCCACACCATGCTCCACATAAAGCGGAGTGTCAAAATCCTTGGTGAAAATTAAACTTAAAGATTCAGATATTTTGCAAATAAGTGAACGATTATTTAACTGTGGGATTTGAAAACCTGCTTTTCTAAGCATTGCCAAAGTATCACCTATTAATCTTCCTCTTGAAATAGCAATAGTTATCATAAAATCTCCATTAAAATATCGATATTCAACGAGGACCCTACTGCAGGAAGATCTCTGCCAAACTTTCGAATAAGATTATCGTATCTTCCGCCATTTCCGAGAGGATATCCGTATCGGTTAGAGATAATTGAAAATATTGTGCCTGTGTAATAATCGAAATTCTTAAGCTTTGCAAGATCAAAAATAAAAAATTGCTCCCATCCTTTAAATTCCTTAAAGAGAAGTTTCAAGTGAGAGATCGCTTCCAGAGAAGCCCTATTTTTGGTTATCTCCTCCGCCTTATCGAGAATCTTTACATCTCCAATCATGTCCAGCAACTTCTCAAATATTACTCCCTCACGAGCGCCTTGTTTTTTGATAAATTCCAACCATTCTAATTTCTTTCTTGTTGAAAGAATTTTCATGGCATATTTTCTATTCTCTTCAGACAGGCGAAGCTCATCAAAGATACCCTCTAAAAATAGAGTATGGCTCAAGACAATATGAAAATTATCCTTGCAGAAAGATTTAATCACTTCAAAAATAAGCGTTAATATTTCTATTTCAGCACTCAAACCAGAATCTCCCACAATTTCTGCCCCAGCTTGTGTGGTTTCTATCAATTTGCCCTTTCCTGCTCTAACTTTTCTAAAAACATTAGAAATATAAAAAAGTTTAATGGGAAGAGAACTCTCAGCAAGAGATGTGCAAACCATCCTCGCCACAGAACATGTGGGATCCGCCATAAGCGAAAGAAGCTGTCCCTTTTCATCAAAAAATTGCAAAAGGTTGAAAAATCCATTCTCACCCATTCCTTTAAGAAAAACTGAAGAAAATTCCACAGCTGGAGGAATCACAGGCTTGAAGCCTTTATCCAAAAAAAATCTTTCTATTTTGTATTCCATTTTCCTCCTCTTTATAGCTTCCTCTAAAACAATATCTCTGAATCCTTCTGGAACATTGTTCTTCTCTTCAAATTTCATGTTTACCTCCAGGAAAAAATACTTAAAATTAGAGAATTAATAGAAATAGAATAGGTATGGAATTATAGAAAGCGCGGGGCCTCCTCAGGCCCCATGATGGTGGGATAGATTAAGGGAGGGAGACATAAGAACAAAAATTATTGAGCATAAACAACAAAAAATCATATTATATTTTACAAAACTGAATTTAATAAAGTCAAGTCCACGCATTAGACCATATTATGGAGAAGGAATTTGAGAGGGTAAGGGTTATATGGGATAGGGAAGATGAAACCTTAAAAAAGTATTTTCAAAGCTTTCTTTTAAGAATTAGGTGTGGTTGGTGTTCTTATTTTAAAGAAACAGAAGGGAAAAATTTTCTAAGTCCGAGTTTATTGAGCAGTAAAAGACTTTAATTTCTATTTATTGCATTTCAAATTTCTTCAAGATATCTCAGAATTAATTTCGAAACCCTTTCTGCAGAGGGTGGGTCGTAATTGGAAAGAACAATAACTACATATCCCTTATCAAGATCCATTTCCAGGGTTGCGTTTATTCCAGGAGCGCCTCCAGCGATTCCGAACCTGCCCCTTCGTCTACTTTTCCTCTCGATCTTCTCTCTTATCTCTTCCGAGGGTTCTCTTCCACCAAGAACCCAATCTGTGTAAGTGGGAGAAAGTAATTTCTCCTCTAACAATGCTTTTGAAAATCGCAATAGATCCTCAGCTGTTGAGTATCCTCCACCAGCTGCGCTTCCCCTTGCAGGTCTTGTATAAGTATTCTTTCTCCAAATTTTTCCTTCCGAACCATCCCCTTCTCTAATTGCACTATCTGTTCTTCTTGTGTATCCTTCAGCCATGTTAAAAACTGGAATGTCAGCTTCGTATGAATCAGTGCTGTTCATCCCTGCTGGCTCATAAATATTTTTTCTTACGTAATCATAGTAATCCATTCCTGAAACCTTTGATATTATTTCTCCAAGCACCACATAGCTTCCGTTAGAATATTGTTGTCTTGTTCCCGGCTCAAAACTCAGGGATTGCTCAGAAAATAACCCTATGAAATCGCGATTGTGTCTTAAGAAATTTTTAGGTGTGTTTATAAACTTTTGTCCGAAGAAATCTCCGATTCCTGATTTCATCTCCAGCAAGTATTTTATGGAAACTTTTTCTCTTGCCTCAGGATTGGGATAATCAGGGAGATACTTGCCCATCTTGTCGTTTAAGGATAGTAAACCTCTCTCCGTTAGCTGAGCTATAGCTATTTTGGTAAAAATTTTATTTATAGAGCCAATGTTAAACTTGGTGTTCACTTTGTTAGGAACTCTAAACTCTTTGCTTGCCATACCCCATGCCCTTAAATACAAAGGATTAAATTTCTCCGCAATTAGCACCACACCTGAAAATATATCTTCCATTGTCAGCTGATTAATCCTCTTATCAATTGTTTCCAGAGCTTCGCTAAGAGATAAGGGAAATGATTCTTCATTCATCTCTTCGACTTCTGCTTCATTAATGCTTATTCCTCTTAAGTAAAAATTCTTTTTATCTCCTTCGAAAAAAAGTCTTAATTTGTAAAGTTCACCTTTTTCGCTGGATAAAAAGATTGACACTTTTTTTTCTTTAAAAACTCTGACTTTTTTCAAAATAATCTTTCCGAGTTGATTTCGGAGATTCAGAATTCTTTTGGCTCTTTCATTCGCTGGCATTTCCTTTAATTTATCTGATGGAACAAATTTTAGAAAATATTTCTCAAGTGCCTGTAAATCAGCTTTCAGAAAAGCATTAAAGAAAATCTCTGCGCTTTTTCCAGCAGGAGAAGAAGGAAATTCAATTTTTGTTTTCTCTGATGCCAATATTACGACCTCGCAAAAGCATGTTATTGTCAGGAATATTAATATGATTTTAAGGAAATTTTTCAAGTCCATTTCCAGCCTCCCTCAATTCTTATATTGAATTAGACGGAGAAAAATGAGAAATGGTTTTTCTTCGCTATCTCTCCAAAATATAGAGAAAATATTAGAAAGGAGAAAGCCACGAAATACTGACGGATAGAAAATTCATGGTGACCCGTGGAGGACTCGAACCTCCAACCCGCGGATTAAGAGTCCGCTGCTCTACCACTTGAGCTAACGGGCCTTAATTTGTTTCACTCAAACTATATTATTATCATTTTTATTGATATCAGTCAAACTCTTGCCTTACCAAAGTTTACTGAGCTTCAATTCCTTAACTCTATGGGGATAAGTAGGGCTTTCTGCATGAGTTTAGAATCAATGCCTTCGCAAAATCCAATAACTGAAGCTAATCACTCCAGTTCATAAAAGGAATTTCAAATCAAGATCTTTTAAAGGATATTTCTTGCATAATCCGCAAGCTCTACCAGAGACCTTTCTGTCTTTTGACAGAACAAACTCCAGACAATAGTTCACTCTATTACACTTCCTAAAGGGGACTACTTCTCAAGCAGGATTTAAATAATAAACAAAATTCTGAAAAGCAATTTGAATTTTAGAAAACTTACTTATCACAGATTCTTAATTTTTAAATCAAATAAAAAGCGAATCATCATTGAAAATATACAGGAGATTAGAATCTATTTGAAATTAAAAATCTTTCTCTTACACAAAATAGAGAAACGAAGACCAGAAAGAGAAAAGATTTTTGACTATATACCCAGTTTAGTTTAAAACTGATAAAATTTTAAATGAGGTTGAAATTCCTACTTGTCAATCCATGGATTACTGACTTCACTGCATACGATCTCTGGATGAAGCCCCTCGGGCTTCTTTACATCGCATCTGTTCTTTCAAAATGGAATATAGATATCTATTTTATCAATTGTGTAGATAATTTCCATCCCTCAATACCTGAGAAATTCAGAAAGATAAGAAAGGACGGAACAGCTAAAATTTTTTTCACAGAGATTGAAAAACCTGACTTTTTAAGGATTATTCCTCGTAAATTCAAATTATTCGGAATACCGGTCTCAGCATTTGACGAAGAGATTGGTAAAATAGGAAAGATAGATGGTGTCTTTATAACCTCTATGATGACCTACTGGTATCCAGGGGTCCAGATAGCAATTGATAGAATTAGGAAAAAAAGAGGCTCTGTGCCTATAATTCTTGGTGGAGTCTATCCCACTCTAATTCCAGAACATGCAAGGAAAGAGAGTGGAGCTGATATAATTGTTGAGGGCGAAGGAGAAAATCAGCTTGGCAAAATATTAAATGAGCTATTTTCTCTTAATAGAGAGTTTGAATATTTTAACGATATAAACTCCATTCCTTTCCCTCAATTTGCTCTTTTGAGAGAAAGGAAATCCCTTCCATTTCTAACATCGAGGGGTTGCCCTTTTAGATGCTCTTATTGCGCATCTTTCCTAATTTTTGGCAAATTCAGAGAAAGAAGTGTAGAGAATTGCATTGAGGAGCTCGAATTTATCAAAAATAATTTTGAAACAGAGCATATCGCTTTTTATGACGATGCATTACTTTTGAATTCAAAAAAAAGAATAAAACCTCTTCTCATGGCAATCCTTGGAAAATCTCTCCGCTTTACCTTTCATACCCCAAATGGACTACATATTAAAGAGATAGATGAAGAGCTGGCAATTCTAATGAAAAGAACAAATTTTAAAACCATACGTTTAAGCTTTGAAAGCGTAAACAAAGATTTTCTTTTAAAGTCATATTCAGAGCATAAAATAGGAGATCTTAAAAAAGTGATAGAAACTTTTAAAAAAGCTGGTTTTGAAGGCTCTAATTTGGAGGTTTATATCCTTGTAGGTCTTCCTTTTCAGGAGATGGAAGAGGTGGAGGAGAGCATCAGATACGCTGGGGAATATGGAGTAAAAGTTAGGCTTGCATATTTCTCGCCTATCCCTAATACAAAGGAATGGGAAATTATGGAGCGTAATGGACTGTTGCCTATGAAAGACGAACCTTTGGTGCATAACAAAGTTTTATTTCCTTATCTGTGGTCAAAGATAACTTCTGAAAAACTTGAATATTTGAAAAAATTACAGAGGAAGATAAATGAAAAGAACTCGTAGAGGGTCAAGAATATTTTTTAGAACCTGAAATTCTTCTATGGCTCTATGATTTTTCCATTTTTTATTATTTTCTCGATCGGGTTTGTTCCAAGCTCATAAAAGATGTAAACATAATGGGGAATGTCCATTATTAGCATATCAGCTTTTTTCCCTCTCTCTATGGAACCCCTCTCTTTTTCCACACCAATTGCATAAGCTGAATTTATTGTTCCTGCTGAAATTGCCTCCTCTGGCAGGAGGCCCATTTCAAAAGCAGCAAGTTGGAGAGTAAATAACATGGAGTAGTTCATAGAGCTACCAGGGTTAAGATCCGTGCCAAGAGCAACAATCCCACCCTTCTCAATTATTTCTCTTGCGGGAGCATACTTTTTTGTTCTAAGAAAAAAAGGAACAGAAGGAAGAAGAACACCACAGGTATTAGAATTTGAAAGAGCTTTTATCCCCTTTTTGCTGATTTCAAGAAGGTGGTCAACCGACCTCGCTCCTTCTTCCACGCCTAACTCGGTACCCCCAAGAGATGAAAATTCATCTGCATGAACCTTTATCTCAAAACCGAGTTCTTTGGCTTTTCTTATCAGCCTTCTGCTCTGATGAATCGTAAAAACTCCCTTTTCACAGAATACATCGAAAAATTTTGCCAATCCTCTAATCTTTATTTCTGGAAGAACCTCTTTTTCGAGATAAAATAAAAACTCTTCTTTTCTATCTGAATATTCAGAGGGTATATCGTGAGCTAAAAAAGTGGGAACTAAAGATATAGGGGTTAAAGGTATGAGTTCTTTTATCACTTCCAATTGTTTTATTTCTGTGTCAAGGTAAAATCCATAACCGCTCTTTGCCTCGGAAGTAGTGGTTCCTTGACGCATCATCTTTTCAATTCTCTTTAAGCAGATTTCCTTTAATTCCTCTTTTGAACACTCAGATGTCATGGAGACCGTCCGTTTTATTCCTCCACCTCTTTCTAATATTTCCATATAACTAACACCCTCCAGCTTACTTTTGAACTCATCCACTCTTTCTCCTGCAAAAGGTAGATGATTGTGAGCATCTACAAAGCCAGGAAGGCAAATTTTCCCATTGCAGTCTATCCATTTAGTTTCAAAATCGATTTCCACCTCGTTCTTAAATTCCTTTTCATCTCCCACGAAAGAGATTTCCTCTTTTGTTATGGCTATCCATCCCTTTTCCAGGATACCAAGATCCCTCAGTTCTTTCCCTCTTTTTGGATGTTCGCCCTTAAGAGTCAGAATCTGCGTGCAGTTAGAAATAACTATATCTGCTTTAATTCTTTTCATATCTTTTTCTTAGGAACTTTTCTTTCTTTTTCCTCATAAAAGCGGGCTCATATAGATTGGGAGGAGTTGAAATATGCGTTGAGGAAACATCCATGGTATTTAAAACTGTAATTACAGGCTTAACAACTGGGGTCACCTCAGTTATTTCGATCGCTAAGTCAGATTTTATTATCTCTTCCTCAATAGATTCGTCGAAACCCGCAACTACAACGAATATTTCAATTTCTCCATTTTGAGCTCCCTCGTCAATCAATCCATATTTAAACTTTGCTGATGGATCAGCATTCATTCTTATGGATGTAATTATCTGATCTAACTCTTGAATTGTAAGGTCATTACATTTAATATTAACCAAGCCTGCCCTGTACCCTGAATAATTTGAACCTCTGTATAAGGGACTGTTAAGAGCTAAATCAAGAGCCTGTATCGCTCTTTCTTCACCCTGACCTTTACCTTCACCAAATATTCCGAGTCCTCTCCTTTTAAGAATTGTTCTTAAATCTGCAAGGTCTACATTTACTCTTTTCTTTCTCCTTATAATTTCTGTTATTCCTCGCACAGCTTTTATAATAACACTGTCAGCAAGCTTAAAAGCCTCTCTTATAGATAAAACTTTCTCGGGATTGAACTCAACAAGCCTCTGGTTCGAAATGGGAACAAGCACATCCGCTGAGTTTTTTAATCTTCTCAGGGCTTCCTCAGCTATTCTGGCTTTCTCCATTCCTTCAGATTTTAATGGTTTTATAGCGACTGCAATGGTTAAAATTCCCATTTCAGATGCGAGGGTTGCAATGTAAGGAGTGGCTCCAGAACCTGTGCCTCCTCCAAGACAGCAGGTGAGAAAAAGAATATCAGCATCCTGAACAAGTTCCTTTATTTTCTCTTCATCTTCTTGAGCAGCCTCCATTCCTACTTCAGGGTCCCCCCCTGCACCCTGCCCTTTCGTTAATTTCTTTCCAATTTGATATTTAATTTTAGCCTTAGTATCTATAAGATCTGCATAATCAGTATTTACAGCTATGAACTCCACATCTTCAATTTTTTCATCTATGAGGTTATTTATAGCATTTCCACCGCCTCCACCTACACCCATCACTTTAATTTTTATCGTTTTGAATTCTTCTTCTGCCAGTAAGAATTTTAAAACATTTCCTTTCTCCTCCATTCATTTCCTCCTAAAAAATTCTTTTTAATATTTTTTTAAAAAACTTCTCGTTTCCGAATTCTGCCATGCCTCTCTTTTCAAAAAGAAGAAGTCCCACGGATGTAGAATATTCAGGGGATGATACTGATTCTTCTAATCCTGTGATTCCCATGGGGGAACCTCTTCTTACAGGGAGATTAAAGACATCTTCAGCGATTTCTTGAATCCCTTCTAAAAGGGATGTCCCTCCTGTAAGAACAATTCCTGTGTTTAGACTTCTTTCCATTCCCATTCTCTTAATTTCATCATAAATGAGTCTAAAAAGTTCCTCAGCTCGAGATTGAATGATTTCCCAGAGCACCTTTTTAGAATAAATTTTTGGCTGTCCACCACCCACTCTGGCAACTTCTATGTTATCCTCTTCATCAAGAGTGGGAGGAGTAGCACCCCATTTCCTCTTTATTTTCTCAGCTTCAGGAATAGGAGTTCTTAACCCTATGGCGATATCATTTGTGAAATGAGCTCCTCCTATGATAATAGTGAAAGTATGCCATAAAAAGCCTCTTTCATAAACAGCAACATCGGTTATCCCTGCTCCAATGTCAATTACAGCTACTCCAAGAAATTTTTCGTCCTGGGTAAGAACAGCCTCAGCAGAAGCAATAGAACTTGGAACAATCCCTTTTACATTTATACCACTATCTGTAACACATTTTATTAGATTGGAAGTAGCTGTTATGGAATTGGTTATGATATGGACATTTACTTCCAGCCTTATTCCTGTCATTCCTACCGGCTCAAGTATTCCTGGCTGGTTGTCCACGATAAACTCTTGGGGAAGAAATTGAATTATCTCTATATCAGGAGGAATAGAAACTGCTTTTGCTGCTTCTATAACTCTTTCTTTATCTTTCTTTGTAATTTCTCTGTTCTTCCCTGACACAGCTACCATTCCCCTGCTATTGAAACTCCTTATGTTCAATCCTGAAATTGAAACCCACGCAGAATCTATCTCCACAGCTGACATAATCTCAGCTGCCTTAACAGATTGCTTAATGGATTCCTTGGTTCCTTGAAGATCAACTATTGAGCCGTGACTAACCCCTCTGGAATCAACTGTTCCTACTCCTATAATCTCCACCTCCTCTTCAGAAATTTTACTCACCACAGTTGCAACTTTTTTTGAGCCCACATCCAGACCAACAACGATTTTATCCTTTCTTCCCATTTTTTACTCCTTGATTTGCAAAATATTTTAAAAATAAATATTTATTTTTCATTGCTTACCTTTAAATTCTTTTTCCCATCTTTATCTGTTAAAGCCTTTAAATATAGTCTTTCATTGTCGTAAAACCCAACATACTCTATTTTCCCTGATTCTTTTCTAAGGTATTTTTCCAATTTCATAAACCTCTCCAGTTTTTCAAGAAAATCAGATGAGCCAAGATATACTTTTGTTGGGGAACCTCTCAATCTTATCCCTATGTTAAAGGGATTGGAAACATCGATCGTCTCCACAAATTTTTCAAATCCTTTCTTTTTTAAATCCTTTATAAGATCAATCCCTATTTTTATGGCTATACTATCCTTTAAAGTAGCGCCCTCTATTAGAGGGAGAAGCTCACTTTTATCTGTTTCTTTAATAATCTCGCCATCTTCGTCAATTAAAAAAAAGTTTTTGTCACTTAAAATTGCAATTCCTTCTCTCTCTACCAAAAAAATCTCGAGAGTGGTAGGTAAAATCTTCCTTATGTTTACTTCTTTTATATAAGGATTTTCCCTGATTAAATTTTCAATAACTTCTGCATCTGTGAATAAAAGGTTTTGAGGGCTCAGTCTTTTAATTTTTTCCCTTACCTCCCTTTCAACATGGGGATTTGAAGCATGAATTTTAACTTCCTTTACCATTAAAAAATCCCAATTTTTAAGAAACTTCAAAATTTCAGTAAAGCAGAAATAACTCGAAGCTCCTATAAATATAAAAGCCATGGAAAAAATTAACTTTTTAAAAACATTTTTCGCTCTGTTTCTCTTTATTTTTAATTTCTGATTTTTTCTCCAGAAACTTGCACCGCTTCTAAAGTTGGAGCTGAAATTTCTATACATTTTTTAGCTTCTCCACTAATAAATCTGAAACTTTATAAATGTCTCCTGCGCCCATGGTTATGACAATGTCTTCTTTCCGAAGTATTCCGAGAACAAATTCTGGAATATCTTCCATCTCCTCCACAAGATGAACATTTCTATGCCCTATATCTTTAGTAATTTCAAATAATCTCTGAGAGGAAACATCCTCAATAGGATTTTCTCCTGCTGGATAAATATTTGTTAAAATTACTACATCTGCATAAAGCAATGCTCTTGCAAAATCTCCCATTAAATCTGCTAATCTTGTATATCTGTGAGGTTGAAAAATAAGAATCACTCTTCTTCCCCAACCCTTTTTAGCAGAATCCAAAGTGGCATAGATTTCAGCTGGGTGGTGTCCATAGTCATCAACAATAATAATATCATTAAAAATCCCCTTTATTTCAAACCTTCTGTCAGCTCCTGGGAAATCTTCAAGAGCTGAGGCTATGGTTTCTATGGAAATCTCAAGTTCAGTGGCTACAGCTGTCGCTGCAAGAGAATTTAGGACATTGTGGTAACCAGGAATTCGTAATGTAAATTCTTTTATTTTCTCGTTTCTAATTTTCAAATTAAACTTTGATACGTTTTGATGGAGGAATACGTCTTCTGCAACAAAATCAGCTTGAGGGGTGAAACCATATGTTACTACTTTTCTCTCCATCATGGGAAGTATCTCCTGAACATAAGAATTGTCAAGGCAAGTTACAATTGTTCCATAAAAAGGAACTCTATTAGCATAAGCAAGAAAGCTCAACTTCAATTCTTCAAAGTCGGTATAGCAATGAATATGTTCTCTGTCTATATTTGTTATCACTGCAATTGTTGGATAAATCTTCAAGAAAGTTTTGTCTGATTCATCTGCTTCAGCTACAAAAAACTCTCCCTTTCCAAGTCTTGCTGAGGAACCGAATGTTTTCAATCTGCCTCCCACAATAGCAGTAGGATCGTGTCCAGCATAATGGAGTATAAATGCAATCATAGAAGTCGTTGTGGTCTTCCCGTGTGCTCCTGCTATTGCTATTCCTGTTTTTACTCTCATAAGCTCTGCAAGCATTTCCGCTCTTGGAATTATAGGGAGTTTCAATCTCTTGCCCTCTACAATTTCGGGATTCTCCTGAGATATTGCAGAGGAGTAAACAATAAGATCCACCTCTCTAACATTTTCTGGATTATGCCCTATAAATATGGGAATTCCTAATTTCTTCAATCTTTTTATTGTATCGCTCTCTTTAATATCTGAACCTGATACAGAAAAACCAAGGTTAAAAAGAACCTCAGCTATTCCACTCAACCCAGTCCCACCTATACCTACACAGTGTATTTTTTTAATCTTCCCTACTTTAAACATTATTCCTTGATCTCCTTCAAAATTGTTTGTGCTATTCTAATTGCTGAATCTCTTTCAGCAAGCTCCTTAGCTTTTTCTTCCATCTCTTTTATTTTAGAAGGATTATTTACAAACTCAATTATTCGAGATTCTAAAATCTCTGCAGAGAGCTCTTTTTCAGAAATTATCTCTACTGCTCCTTCTTTTTTAAGCTCCATTGCATTTTCCATCTGATGAGCTCCGGCGGATTTTTCGAAGGGAACCAGTATGGAAGCTTTGCCAGATGCAAGGATTTCAAATATCGTAGAAGCACCAGCTCTCGTTATTAGAAGATCAGATTTTGAGAAGTAATCCCATATATTTTTGAAAAATGGCATAACTTCCCATTCAATATTCATTTTTTTATACTCTTCTAAAACCTTTTTGTAATCCCTCTCACCTGTTCCATGAAAGACCCTCAATCTTCCCACCTTCTCTACAATGGAAGGCAAAGCTTTCAAAAATGCTTCATTTAACACAGTGGAGCCCTGGCTTCCACCAAAAACAAGAATTGTAAAAATATCGCTTTTCTCCCTTTTGACTTCAAAGAACTCTTCCCTAACAGGGTTTCCTGTATAAATTCCTTTTTTACCAAAAAATTTTCCTGAATTTCTAAAGGAATAAAATACCTTCTTAACAAATATCTTCAAAATCTTGTTTGTTAACCCAGGCTTGTAATTCTGCTCATGTATAAACGTGGGGATTCCTTTTAAGAAACCCGCTATAATAACAGCTCCTGATGAAAATCCACCCATGCCCAGTATGCAATGAGGTTTGATTCTCTTTGTTTTCTCAAGAGCATCGAGAAGGGATAAAGGGAAATAAAATATTGCTTTTAAAGCTTTAATTCCCACTCCCATAATGGGATAGCTTTCTATTTTTTCGTAAATAATAGGCTCCTCTTCAAGAGCTATTTTTTCAATTTTTGATCCGCTTCCCACAAAGAAAACCGACAAATTTCCTACCATCTTTCTCATCTCTTTTACCACAGAAAGGGCAGGGAATATATGTCCACCTGTCTTACCACCAGCAATAATTATTCTCATTTTGCTTCCCTTGCAATACTCAAAACTATTCCTGCTTCTGTCAGAAAAACAAGTTGTGAGGAACCACCATAACTGATAAAGGGAAGGGTCAATCCTTTAGCAGGTAAAATTCCGAGAACTACAGAGACATTTATTAATGTTTGAAGCCCGATGTGAAAAGCTATTCCTACAATGATCAGAATACTTGCAATATCTGTAAGTTTTCTCGTCATCCTGACCAATGTGTAAACAAGCAAAGCATATAGAATCAAAACAATAGAGGCTCCAATAAATCCCAATTCCTCTCCAATAATTGCATAAACATAATCGTTGTAAGAGAGAGGAAGAAAGTAAAGTTTTTGAGTGGAGTCCCCAAGTCCAACCCCAAAAATACCTCCTGAGCCTACTGCGAAAACAGATTGATAATAATGATATGCGGAGGTGGAAGCAAACTTTTCAGGATTTAAGAACGCTTTAATTCTTATCAGAGTATGCTCAAAATTAAAAATTGCATAAAGAGAGAACAGAGATCCTAAAATTAATATAATTGGCACACTTTTCAATCCCAGGAAAAGAAATATCAAAGAAGAACTCAACAGTAGAACAAAAAGACATGTTCCCACATCTTTTTCAAAAAATATAAGACCTGCATATAAAACACTTAATATTATTATGGGAAGATAACTCGAAATATTTTCCAAGAAATCCCTCTTTCTTTGTAGCCATACTGCGGAAAAAATTATTATAGAAAGCTTAGCAAGTTCTGAAGGCTGAAAATGGAATCCAGCTAAACTTATCCATCTGTGAGCTTTGTTAATGGGAGGGAAAAAGTATACAGCAATAAGCCCTGTAAGCGTCAGTAAAGCCAGAGCAACTCCAAACCAGAACTCCTTATAAAATGGCTTCTCAATTCTGTAAATAATTAAAATTACAAAAACTCCCAATGTAGTATAGATAAGATGCTTGAAAAATAACAAAAATTTATTATCCGGAACAATAACTGAGGTGGTGTTGAAAACCATAGCTGTTCCGGAAAAAATAAAAATGGAGAACAAAATGATTAGCACCTGATCAAATCTTATCTTTTTCGTAAATAAACTTAAAATTTTATCAAATATTTTTTTCATAATATTTCACCAATTTTGAAACTTCATTTTTAAAAACTTCCCCTCTGTGTTCAAAATTATTGAACATGTCAAAGCTTGCACAGCCCGGAGCGAGCAATACAATCCCAGAGGGCTTAGCCATCTCAAATGCAATTTTTACAGCCTCTTCCATACTTCCCGCATCCTCCATTCTACTGAACCAGGAATAAGTTTTTCTTATTTTTTGCTTTGCTTCTCCAATAAGAACAATACCTTTCACCCTCCTCTTTATCTCCTCCTCAAGTATTGCAAAATTCCCACCCTTATCTCTTCCACCCATTATAATAACTATCCCTTTTTCAAAACTCTGAATGGATTTTAAAGTTGCATCTATATTTGTAGCTTTTGAATCGTTATAGAAAACCACCTCTCCAATTCTTCCTGTGTATTCCATTCTGTGTTCGAGTCCTTTGAACTCCATTATGGATTTTTTCATTGTCTCCGGCTCAACCCCTGCAATCTTAGAGATGGCAACAGAAGCGAGGATATTTTCAAGATTGTGAATTCCTTTTAAGGGTATATCATTCACTCTCATTATCTCTCTTTTATCTTCATCTTTTAAAAATATTTTTCCATCCTTTACATAAACGCCTTTAGCCTGCTCCTTTCTCCTTGAAAAAAAATATAGTTTGGCTCTAATTTCGCCAACGAATTTAGAAGAAACCTCGTCATCCAGGTTTATAACCGCAAAATCCTCCGGCTTCTGATTCAAGAATATTCTTTTTTTTGCCTCCACATATTCTCCAAAATCATGATATCTATCGAGATGGTCTGGAGTTATGTTAAGAACAGAAGAAATATTTGGTCTAAATTTCTCTATTCCTTCGAGTTGAAAAGAGCTTAACTCAACCACATAAATATCCTCATCTTTTGAATTTTCCACAAAGGAAATCAAGGGATGACCAATGTTGCCACAAAGAAAACAATTGGCACCAGAATCAGAAATTATCTTGTAAATTAGAGTAACTGTTGTGGATTTCCCATTAGAACCCGTCACTCCTATAATTAATCCCTTCAATTCAGCAAATGCGAGTTCCACCTCAGCAATAACTTTTATTCCCTTTTCCCTTGCCTTAATTATGGGTTCTATATTCATGGGAACGCCAGGGCTGACTACAATAAGATCCGCTCTCTCAAAAACTTCTTTACTGTGTTTACCCAGTTCCACATGAACTGCTCTCTCCCGCACCTCATCAGAAATTTCCACAGATTCTTTAACTTCAGAAATCATTATTCTTGCATCTTTTTTCAATAGATAATCGCAAACAGCTTTACCTGTCTGTCCCATTCCCACTACAAGAACATTCATATCTTTTAGCTCCATCTTTTACCTCAACTTTAATGTGGTAAGAGTGAAAAAGGCAAAAATAAGAGCTATTATCCAGAATCTCACCACTATCAGAGGTTCATTCCATCCAATCTTTTCAAAATGATGGTGTAAGGGAGCCATCAATAATGCTCTTTTACCACCAGTTATCCTGAAATAAACCACTTGAATAAGAACTGAAAGAGCCTCTAAGACAAAAAGCCCACCCGCAAAAAAGAGAAGAAGCTCCTGTTTGATCATTATGCCCACAACTCCAATGGAAGCACCCAAAGCAAGAGAGCCCACATCGCCCATAAATATCTGAGCTGGAAAGCAGTTATACCATAGAAAACCAAGAGAGGCTCCTACTAATGCTCCCATAAATATTGTGAGCTCTCCAGCCATGGGAACCTTAGGAATATTTAAATAAGTTGCCCAAACTGCATGACCTGCAGTGTATGTGAGAGCGGTAAACGCGCTTCCTGCTATCAACGTTGCTCCTGTGGCTAAACCATCAAGACCATCTGTTAAGTTCACCGCATTGGAAGAACTAACAAGAATTAGAACGATCCAGGGTATATATAAAGCTCCAAGAAAAGGGACAAATTTTTTGAAGAAAGGGACGCTTAAATACAGGTCAAAAAAGCCATGTTGAGAAAGAATATAAAATATGACTCCTATAATTAAAGCAACAAAAATTTCCATTGCGAGCTTATATCTTTTCTGAATCCCTCTTGAATTTCTCTGTAAAATTTTCTTCCTATCATCAAGAAAGCCTATAAATCCGAAACTCAAAAGAGTAAAAAGAGCAATCCAAATGTAAAGATTTGTAAGATTCGCCCAGAGAAGAGTGGAAATCAGAATAGCTATTATTAAAAAGACACCACCCATGGTTGGGGTTTCCGCTTTCTTTATATGCTCTCTTAGTTCCTCCCTTATCTGTTGTTTGACCTGAAGCTCTTTCATTTTTCTAATGAAAAACGGAGTAAAAATAAAAACAATAAGGAGAGCTGTTATCCCGGAAAGAGCGGTTCTCACAGTTATATATCGGAAAACATTAAAAGGAGAAAAATACTCATAAAGATGAAAAAGGATGTGATAGAGCATCTATTGAACTCCTTTTTTCAACTTATCTGAGACCTTTTCCATTTTCAATCTCCTTGAGCCTTTGACAAGAATTACATCCCCATCTGAGACAATTTCTTTGACAAATTCTGATGCTGATTCAGAATCCTCAAACGCAAATATATTTTCAGGTGCCATCCCACATCTCATGGCTTCCTCACCAATAGAGTGGGCGAGTCTTCCCACAGTTACAAGTTTATCCACTTTTGTTCTATACAAAAATCTCCCAATATTTCTGTGGAATTCTTCCTCTCTTTCCCCGAGTTCGAGCATATCTCCAAGAACCACTATTTTTCTTCTATTCTTCACATAGGAAAGTTCCTCGAGCATTGTTTCCAAAGCTTTGGGATTAGAATTGTAAGAGTCATTTATTATTATTTTTTTATCCACAAACCATATCTCGCCCCTCATGGAGAAAGGTCTTAATTCATTAATAAAAGGGGAAAGATCCTTCAATTTTAAACCGAACACGCTTGCCACGCCAATTGCGGGAAGGATATTCATAACAAGAGGTTTAGTAAATGGTTTAAATTTGAATCTTTCCATCTCGCTTCCAAATTTAATTGTAAAAGATATACCAAATTCTCCATCCCTTTCTATATCTTGAACCCTGATCTGGTTCTTTTCTCCCTCTCCAAAGAGAATTTTTCGTCCCTTGAAATCCCTGGATATCTTTTCCAAAAGAGGGTCTTCTCCATTTAAAACAGCCACGCCATCTTTTTTTGTTCCATCAAGTATCTCCTTTTTTGCAAGAGCTATCTCCTCTATGGAGGAGAAAAACTGAAGGTGAACAGGGTTTATATTGGTAATCACAGAAATGTCCGGAGGAGCAATCTCAGTAAGCAAACTTATTTCTCCTCTTGAACTCATAGCCATCTCTAGAACTGCAACTTCATCCTCGGCACTAATGTTTAGAATTGAAAGGGGTAAACCGACATGATTGTTTAGATTCCCTGGTGACTTTATACATTTTTTAAACTTACTTAACAAGCAGAAAGTAAACTCTTTAACAGTTGTTTTCCCCACACTGCCTGTTATTCCCACTATATTGGGTTGGAACTTTTTGACAACTCCTTTGGCAAGATTCTGCAAAGCTTTAAGAGTGTCCTCTACCAAAATGATCACCTTATTTTTATCTTGAACCTTTACTGGTTTAGAGATAACAGCTCCTATCCCGCCTTTTTTTAATGCATCCTCAATAAATTCATGTCCGTCCCGCTCTCCCTTCAATGCAAAAAATAACTCTCCTTCTTTAATTGCTCTTGAATCAATGGAATATCCTCTCGCTACAAGCTCCGGATTACCCTGCAATATCCTACCTTGAGTCAGAAAAGCTATCTCTGAAAGTTTAAGCTCTGGCATTCTTTTCCTCCAAAGCCCACTCTGCAACTTTTCTATCACTGAAAGGTATTCTCTCATTTCCTATTATCTGATACTCCTCATGACCTTTCCCTGCAAGCACAACAAAATCTCCTTCCTCTGCAATAGAAATAGCTTTAAAAATAGCCTCTTTTCTATCAGGTATAATAAGGTAATTTTTGTTCTTTGATCTTTTCATTCCTTTTTCTATTTCTTTAATTATTTTAAGAGGATCTTCGCTCCTTGGATTGTCTGATGTAATTATAGGGATATCCGCAATCCTTCCCGCTACCTCTCCCATCTTTGGTCTTTTCTTCTTATCTCTATCACCCCCTGCTCCAAAAACAAGTATTATTCTCCTGGGGTTTAGTTCTGAAATGGTCTCGAGAAGTTTTCTCAAAGAATCCTCTGAATGAGCATAATCAATCATTATTTTGAATCTCAAGTTATTCTCCACGATTTCAAATCTCCCTTTCACACCTTTAAAATCTTTCAAAGCTTTTTTTATCTCATCTTTTCCAAGACTGAAAGCAACTGCCACACTAATTGAAGCGAGAATATTGTAGAGATTTGGTTTACCAAGAAGGGGAGAGGTTATATCAATTATTCCTGAAGGAGTGGATATCTCTCCTTTAATGCCATCTAAGGATAGCTCATAACTTAAGGGAAACACATGAGCATTCCTGGTTAATCCAAAGGAAAAATATGGAACAGAAACTTCCTTTGAAAGTGCTCTACCCCATTCATCGTCAATATTAATTACTCCGTATCCCTCATTTTTATTGAGAAGGGTAAACAAACGCTTCTTTGCTTCGAAGTATGATTTCATATTTTTGTGAAAATCAAGATGGTCATGGGTGAGATTTGTAAAAACAGCACATTTGAAATCCAGCCCGTCAACCCTTTTCATACTCAATGAATGAGAGGAAACCTCCATCACACAAACAGCAACTCCACCCTTTACCATTTCGTTTAAGGTTCTATTTAGATGTGGCGATTCTGGTGTGGTCATTCCAGATGAGATAAGTTCATCACCCCACCTTGTATAAATCGTGCCAATAAGTCCTGTTTGAAAGCCAGCGGTTTTAAAAATATTCTCTATCAAATGAGTGGTGGTTGTTTTACCATTTGTTCCTGTGACGCCTATTAGCCTCACCTGTGAACTGGGATTATTATATAGGAGAAGGGAAATTTTCCACATGGATTCCCTCGCATCTTTAACTCTTATCCAATTAACATTTTTTGTAAGTTTGGGTCTCCTTTCAGAAACTATTGTATTCGCACCCAAAGAAATAGCCTCTTCAATGAAATTATGCCCATCAAATTTTGCTCCCTTGGTGGCGACAAAAATGTAATTTTCCATAACCTCCTTAGAAAAATTTGTTATTCCCGAGACAGGAGTCTCCTGCTTTCCATTAAAAGAAATGTAATCAATTTTTTGAAGCAAATCTTTTATTTTCATTGGCTCCATCCTTCAAAGATACAAAATGCTTGTTTTCAAAAATCTTCCATTCCTTCAATCTTATAATACCTAAGGCAATTTCTCTGAAAACAGGTGCGGCAACTTCTCCTCCCCAAAACGAACCTCTTGGCTCATCTATTACAACTATTATGGAATACTTAGGATCATTAGAAGGGAAAAAACCCACAAAAGAAGATACATGAAGGGAATCGGAATATTTTCCATTGATAAACTTTTGGGAAGTTCCTGTTTTCCCTGCAATTCTTACCCCTTCTATATAAGCTCTTTTCCCTGTCCCTTCTTCCACTACCATTTCCATTATCCTTTTCATTTTCGAAGCTGTTTCCTCACTCATAATTCGTTCAGGAGGAGTAAATATGAGAGATTCTTCAATTTTATCCTTCTTTATTTTTTTCAATATGCGAGGAACCACCATACATCCATTGTTGGCAATGGCTGAAATCACTCTTAACATCTGCAGGGGGGTGACAGCAATTTCATGTCCAATCGCAATTGAACCTGTAGACATTCTGGACCACAGAGAAGGGGGTCTTAAGATTCCTCTTTCCTCTCCATGAAGATCTACACCTGTCTTTTGTGATAATTTGAATTTTTCTCGAAGATAATAATAAAGTTCTTTTTCATTCATACGCAAAGCAAGTTTAATAGCGCCAACATTACTTGAATATTTAATTATTTCAGAAAAGGAAAGAAAAGAAAAGACCCCGTGATCTTTTATGGAAGCATTGTAGAACTCGACTTTCCCACCTCTACAATCAATAACTTCATTAAATCCTACTTTTCCATCTTCAAGAACAATAGAAGCAATAGGAATTTTAAGAGTAGAACCTGGCTCATAAAGCCATCGCACAGCTCTATTCAACTTAGAATTTTCAACAGCTCTACAATAATTGTTTGTGTCATATCTTGGATAGCTTGAAAGAGAAATTATTTCTCCATTTTTTGGATCCATGACAATTACTACCCCTGCTTTTGCTTCAAAAATTTCTACCCACTTTTCCAGGGTTTTATCCGTTACAAATTGGATGGATTTATCTATGGTCAGAACCACATCCTTGCCAGATTTAGGCGGAATAATCTCCTGCATCCCGTATTCTCTCGGAACTTCTCTCCCATCTCTGTAAACAAGAACTTTCCCCTTCGAGCCTGAGAGAATACCATCATAAAATTTTTCTATCCCATCCAGCCCTTGTTCATCTATTCCCACTCCTCCGAGAACATGTGAAGCGAGTTCTCCCTCAGGATAAACCCTTTTGAATTCCTTAATCACACCCAGATTTTTTAGAGAGAGCCTCGCAAGAGCATCCTCTTCGTCCAGTGATATCTTCCTTTTAACCCACATAAAGTGTTTTTTCTCCCTGATACCTTCCTTCAAATTTCTATGTTCATTTTCTGAAAGTTGGAGAGCTCTAGCAAGAATTTTTAGCTCTTCCTCCTTGCCCGCCCATTGAGTAGGAACTATGTATACGGAGGAAGCCCTTATTGAATTAGCAAGAATTCTACCATTTCTGTCAAAAATATCGCCTCTCTTAGAATCGATAGAGATTGTCCTGCTGTTTTGAATCATTACTATATTTTTATAAGTTTTATATCTCAAAATCTGAAGGTCAACAAGTCTTAAAAATATTATTCCAAGCCAAACTACAAAAACTACAAAGGCAACATTAATTCTTTTTCTCAATTCACTAATAGGACTCTTTATCATTGTTTTTCCCCAAATTTGGAGATAAAATATCCCTTTCCAATTTCGGTTTTTTGCAATTTATCTTTATCCTTTTCATCAAAATTTCTTATGGATAGTATTTTATTTAAGTCTATTTCTTGCATTCCGAGCTCTCTTGTTGTTTGCTCAACTTTTTTAAGGCTCGTAAGTTTAGCTTTTTCTATCTCGAGAATCTCTATTTTTTCTTTTAATAAATCCCTTTCCTGTCTCAGTTTTTCTATTTGATAACCCATTCTCAAATTTTCATTGTGGAAAAATATATAAACAATAAGAAAGAAAAATGTAAAAACAATGACAAGAAAAGCGGTAAGAAATTTATCTTTTCCCATTACTTCAAACTCTCTTTATGCATCTCAGTTTTGAAGAACGAGAACTCTGATTTCTCTCTATCTCTTCTTTGGACGGAGTAACAGGTTTCTTGGTTAAGATCTCTGCAATTCCCTCTTCCTGCAGTTTCCGAAATGTTCTCTTGACGACTCTATCCTCGAGGGAATGGAAAGAGATAACCACTAAGGATGATAATTTAGGCAGTTTCCTTGTTAAATCTGCTATAAATTTGTCAAGCCCTTCCAATTCTCTGTTGACCTCTATTCTTAAAGCCTGGAAAATTTTCTGAGCAGGATGACTCTTGCCCTTAACCGGTCTCCATCTGTAAATTTTTTCTGCAATCTCTTTTAGTTCTGTTGTCTTTCTGAATGGTCTCTTTTCCCTAAAATCAAGAATCTTTTTTACAATCATGTGAGGATGCCTTATCTCCCCGTAATCTCTAAAGATCCTCAGAAGATCTTTTTCCTTGTATGTATTCAATATCTTCTCAGCAGTAAAAAACTCTTTCCTGGAAAATCTCATGTCCAGAGGCCCATCTAAATTAAAACTGAATCCTCTCAAAGGGTTTTGAAGCTGAAAGGAAGAAAGACCGAGATCAAGGATTACCCCTTTTATCTCTGAAAAATCGATAGGAAGCTGGAAGAGCTCTTTGTAATCGCAACAAAAGACTTTGAACCTACCTTCAAATTCTTTCAGCCTCTGAAAAGCTGCCTCTATGGATTCCTCATCTTTGTCAATTCCGATAATCTTTCCATTTGGAGAGGATCTTTTCAGAATTTCAAGAGCGTGTCCTCCTGTTCCAAGAGTGCAATCAAGATATGTAAAGGGAGAGCAAGGTTTTAAAAAACCCATAACCTCCTCCACAAGAACAGGGATATGATAAATCATTCCTTTCCTCTAATAATTTCCCAGAGAACATTCTCATGGAACTCTTGAGAAAGAATCTCTTTTTCAAATAGTTCCTTATTCCACACCACAAGATAATCAATCTTTCCAAGAACAATTAATTCTCCATCCATCATAGCTGATTCTCTTAATGCAGGAGGTATGAGGATTCTACCCTTTGCATCTACTTGATCGTTTTTCCCCCAGTATCCAACTCTATCGAGAAACTTATTAGCCTCAGGATTAAAAGGAGAATATTTCATTAACTTATCCTCCGCTTTCTCCCATACAGGAACTGGAAAGAGCCAGACATATTTGCCAGTTAAAGAGGTTATATAAATCTCATCTCCCCAATTCTCCTTTATAATTTCAAGAAATTTCGCAGGAATTTTTAATCTTCCCCTTTCATCAAGTTTAACTGTTTCACGTCCTCTTAGCCGTTTCATTTGTCCCACTTCATCCCATTTTAACCCCAAAAATTGGGCTTGTCAAGTTGTTCTAATAGGATGAGAGAAATCTTTTTCTTTGAATAAAAATTTGAAGCTGAGAGAAAGAATTTCTCTTAATAGAGACTTCTGGAGTGCAACGATTATTGAATTATGCTTTATTTTATTATGATGAAACAAGAAAGCATGATAAAAAACTCAGTAAATTCATACATTTTCTTGACAAACTATTTTAAAGCTTATTAAAATAATAAAGAGATGGAAATCACAAAGAAGACACCAAGAGCAAAACTCCTGGGAGAGAGATTGTTAGAGGAGGGCCTTATAACTCCTCAACAGCTTGAGATAGCTCTTAAAGAACAGAAGAGGACAGGAGAGCTTCTTGGTGAGATACTTGTCAATTTGGGTTTCATATCCCAGGATGTTCTTTCTTCCACCCTTGCATCTCAATCAGGAGTGGAATACCTCGATTTAAAAAGGACAATAATAGAGAGCGAAGCTCTTGAACTTGTGCCAGAATCTTTTGCAAGGGAAAAGAAAATTTTACCAATTTCTATTCAAAACAATGTTCTTACTGTAGCGATGTCCAATGTCTTTGATGTGGATACTATCTCTGAGCTTGAAAAACTTACGAAGAAATTGATAAAGGTTGTTTCTGCAACGGAACAGGAGATTATAAGTGCAATTGATGCTAATTACTTAGGTGGGGCATCCATTGATGAGTTAATTGAGGATAGTGTTAGACTTGCCACAAGATTCGGTGGAGCAGAAAGTGCCATTGCTGAAGAAGCTCCTATAGTAAAACTGGTTGATCAGCTAATTTTGAAAGGAGTAAAGGAGAATGCCACTGATCTTCATATCGAGCCTGAAGAGAAAATTGTGAGAACAAGATATAGAATTGATGGCATCCTTTACAGTGGACCCACCATCCCTAAGGGTCTCCAGCCATCTATAACCGCAAGGTTTAAGATACTGAGTGGAGCCAACATTGCAGAGACAAGACTTCCTCAGGATGGAAGGATTAAATTTCAGCTTGGACGCAGGCTTCTTGATATAAGAATTTCCTTCTTTCCAACAATTTACGGAGAAAATGTTGCTCTGAGAATTCTTGATAAATCAAGACTTATTCTTGGTCTTGATCAATTAGGATTCAGTGCAGAAAATCTTGCCCTCTTCAAAAGACTCATAGAGAAACCTTACGGAATAATTCTTGTCACAGGCCCTACAGGCTCAGGTAAAACTACAACTCTTTATGCTGCTCTATCTTATTTGAACTCCCTTGAGAAAAATATTATGACTGTGGAGGATCCTGTAGAATATGAATTCCCAATAATAAGACAGTCACAGGTCAATCCAAAAGCAGGTTATAACTTCTCAGAGGCAATGAGATCCATCCTCAGACAGGATCCCGATATAATTTTTATTGGAGAGATGAGGGATAAAGAAACTGTGGATATGGCAATAAGAGCAGCTCTGACAGGGCATCTCGTTCTTTCCACCCTTCATACCAATGATTCTGTCAGTGCCATTCCTCGACTGATAGATATGGGAGCCGAACCTTTTTTAATAGCCTCTACAGTCATTGGAGTTATTGCTCAGAGGCTCGTCCGTTTGATATGCGAAGATTGCAAAGTTCCGCACATTCCTTCTGAAGAAATTCTGAGAAGGATTGGCTGGCAAAAGGGAGTACCAACTTTCTACAAAGGAGAAGGGTGTTCAAAATGTGGAAATAGAGGATACAAAGGGAGGACAGGACTTTTTGAGGTATTTACCGTAAGTGAAAGGATAAGAAAATTGATAAGTGAGAAAGCGGATTTTGTGAAATTGAGAGAAACCGCTCTGGAGGAGGGTCTTGTCACTCTATTTGAAGATGGAATAAACAAGGCAAAAAATGGCATTACTACAATAGATGAAGTGATAAGGGTGGCATTCGGAGAGTTTTAATGCCATATTACCAATATAAGGCAAGAGATGGAAGAGGAAAAGAGATTAAGGGAGTAATTATAGCAGAAAATGAGGTCGCCCTCTCCCTTATTCTCGAGAGAATGAATCTATTTCTTGTAAAAGCAAAAGAGGTTAAAAAAGAAAGAGAAAGTTTAAGACCTGTTGGTATTAGAAGAAGGGAGTTGATTACTTTCACCATTCATCTTTCCACCTCTCTTGAAGCTGGCATTCCCATTATTACTGCTATAAGGGATTTTGCGGAAAGCACAGAAAACCTTAAATTTAGGGAGGTTCTGAGAGATATAATAAAACAGCTCGAAGCTGGGGCTTTCCTTTCAGATGCCATGAGCAGATATCCCAGAGTCTTTTCGGAATTGTATGTGAATATTTTAAGAGCCGGCGAGGCTACTGGTAATTTAGACATGGTTCTTAAGGATCTCATAAAATTCCTCGAGTGGCAGGAAGAACTTGCATCTCAGGTGAAACAGGCTTCTATTTATCCTTCTTTTGTAATTACTTTAATAATTTTTGTGATTGTTATCATGATGACCTTTACCCTTCCAAAATTTTTCCCTATATTGAAGGGTTTTAATGTGGAACTTCCCTTACCTACCAAGATTATAATGGGAGTCTCCACATTTATTTTGAGGTTCTGGTTCGTCATCCTTGGATTTATTTTGATCTTTATTCTCACATTTATTCTTACCAATAAAACTCCAGAGGGCAAGAAATTCTGGGACAGGGTTAAGTTGAGTTTGCCAATTTTCGGGAATTTGAATAAGAAAATAGCGCTTTCGAGATTCTCTCATTATTTAAGCATTCTTTATAAAGCTGGGATAGGAATTGTTCAGGCTCTATACATTGTGGAAAAGATAGTAGGAAACACCATAATAGCTGAGGAAATAAGGAATATAAGAGAGGGGATTGTAAGGGGGGAGAGTCTATCAGAGGGTCTAAAAAAATCCCGTCATTTCCCTCCCCTTGTGAACAGAATGATAGAGGTGGGAGAGGAGACGGGTAAGCTGGACGAAAGTCTAAACAAAGTCTCCGAATATTATGACCGAGAAGTCCCAGCAGCAATAAGAAGATTTTTCGCAATTCTTGAGCCCACCATGATAGTTCTTCTTGGTGGAATGGTTCTTTTCATGGCTTTATCCATATTTTTACCCATGTATAAACTAACATCCTCCATAGGAACAGTAGCAAGATGAACCCAAAAACTCTTATGAAGAAATCATTCCTTGTGATAGGGGTTGAAGATAGAGAAATAAAATTGATGGAATTGGAATTTAAAAAGAAACTTCTGAATGTTAAAAGAGCATTAATATTTAATTTATCCAGTATTGAAGAACTTGCGCCATCCTTAAATGAGAAAATAAGAAAAGATGGGTATACAAAAAAAACAGTGATAGTTCTTCTCCCATCTTCAAGGGTAGGAAATTTTACATTGCTTCTTCCTCCCATGCCAAAATCGGAGCTTAAAGCAATTGTGGAAAGGGAACTTAAGAAAAATTTCTCATCAATAGAAAATGTCTGCTATGAGTTTTTTGTTTCTGGTCATAAATTAGAAGGAGAGGAGAAAAGAAGAGAGGTGGTGGTGACATATGTATTGAGGGATTATATTGATACCATTCTCCGAGCACTTCAGGAGTGCGGTTTGACTCCCGTAATAATTACCTCTCCTTCGCAAGCCCTTCACAACATCCTCCTATTCTCTAAACTTTCTAAACCAGGCATCTCCACTGCCTTTCTTGATATTTCTGAAACAAAGGCTTCCCTTATTCTTTTTCGAGAGAATACATGGTTTCTCACGCGTGAATTTCCACTGGAAAGTTTTGAAGACACGAGCATACTTGAGAAATTATTTGTTGAGGTTAACAGGGCATTCTATTATTTCAAACAGAAAAATAGAGGTTTTGAGATAAATCAACTGATTTTAGGGGGAAGCAGTCCTATTCTCAAAGAAATAACTAATTATCTCCAGAAAAACCTTCGCATACCAGTTCTGCTCATGGAATGGGAAATTTTGAAGGATTTCATGGTCTCTCCTTCCTTCCCTCCCTCAGAGCTTAACCATTTCGCAAATTCCTTTTTCCTTCTGATAGGAGCCTCTCTCAATTACTTTGTTAAGGATGCTATAAACTTTATACCTCCAGAATTGTTTGAAAAAAGGATGCTCAGATACAGACTTAGAGGACTAGCTATTTCCTCTCTTGCTCTTTTATTTGTGGTCCTAATGGCAAATAAATATTTAAGTTTAATCCAGGCAAATTACAATGAATCTCTTCATGTTCAAAAGACCTACCTGGAAAGACTCTCCTCCCAGATCAATCAAATTGAACTTGCAAAGAGAGAGAGAAAACTTGCTCACGAAAGATTTTCTCTCCTTCAGAGTCCATTTAAGTATACCTGGATTTTCTATAATTTTTTAAGAGACCTCTCTTTAATTTTGCCGGACGGAATATGCATAGAGTTTCTTGAGGCTAAGAAAATAGATGGGGGATGGCAATTTTCTTTGGAAGGCTCTGTAAAGGCTTCTGATACCCTTGAAGCTCAGGAAATTTTTTCGAGATACTCAGAAAAAGTTAAATCTCTAACTTATTTGAAAAATCCCATTATTTCATCTCTTCAGATAAAAAGTAACCCTATGGAGAGCGTGAAAACCATTATGGGCTTCAAAATTAACGGGGAGTTATCTTATAATGAGTAAAGGGAAACTTATATTTTATATCGTAAAAATTGGCGGAATCTTCCTTATAGTAATTATCAGTGTTTCTTTCCTAATTTTCTCTCTTCGTCCAAAATTGCTATATTTTAAAAAAACAAAAGAAGAAATGAAAAAAAACCAGATGATGATAGAAAAATTCGATAGAGATAAAGAATTATTTCAGAAAGAAACTGAAGATGAAAAAATCCTGCGGCAAAAAGTTAAAGAGGGATTGAATGAAAAAATAAAAGTTCTCAATTCAGAGGAGGAGATTTTTGCACATTTTTCATCTCTTTTAAAGATAATAAAGGATCATGCTTCATCTTTGGGGATAAAACACATATTGCTACAATCCCAGAGCAAAAGTTTTACGATAAATCTAAACCCTGACCCTTCTCTTCCATTTTTCATCAAAGGGGTAAGAGAGACTGGAATGGAAAATGTGGAAGGAGAAGAGAATTTGGGAGAGGCGGGAAGGCTAAATTTTATTGGCTTTAAAATTCTTTTTTCATCCGACATAAAAACCTCTGCTAATTTTATAAGAACTCTTCCTTCCTTGCCAAATCTTTTATCTATTGAAAAAATCGAGATATACTCACAGGAGCACTCTCCAGTTTATGTTTTATATTTAAAGTTTTATTTCAAAAGGGGGGAAAGTGCTTAGGAACAAATACTTCGTAATTTTTATTTCTATTGTGGCGATTTTTGTGTTTTATTTCTTTTTTATAAGGGGATTCCTTTTAAAAAAACAATATAAAGCACCATCTGTAAAATCTTATGTTCAGGCGGAGGAGAAAAGAAATGAGAAAGAAAGTATAGATTTGAACCATCCTTTCCGTATAAAAGAAATCCCCGCCTCTTCTTCAGATGAATGGGGCAGAGAGTTATGTGTGAACACTTTGCCTGAAGAGGGAGAAGAGGTTCCAATTTTGAGAGAATTGCCCAAACTAACCGCTATCGTTCTTGATAAAAAAAGGACTTTTGCGGTTATAAACGGTAAAATTGTAAAAGAAGGTGAACAGATAGATGGTATCCTTGTTAAAAAAATTCTCCCGAATGGTGTTATAATAGATAGAGGATTGGGTGAGGAATTTGTTTACATATTTAATATTCGAAAAGGAGGAGAAATTGAAAAAAATAATTAAGATTTTAATATTTTCCATAATTTTTCTTCTGGTCATCACTTGTGCTCCTAAAACAAAAAAAATAGAAACGAAGCCACCCGAGATAAAAGAGGAGGAGATTCCAAGCATAGACCTTACCATAACAAAAACTGAAGAAATAAAAAGAGAGGCTCCTGTGGAAGAAGAAAAAACCCAAAGTGTGAAAGTAAGAGATGTGGATATAAAGGATCTTCTTATTGCCTTAACCACAGATACTGATATAAGTCTTATAATTGATCCTGAGATAAAAGGAATTGTTCCTATTCTTGATGTTAAGGATATAACCCTTGGGAAACTTTTAAATTATACTCTTCCTCAACTTGGTCTTTCTTACTCCTGGGATGGAAAAATCCTGAGAGTTTTCAAAGCAAAACTGGAAACAAGAGTTTTCTATCTTAACTACATTGCAGTATCGAGGGAAGGCGAGAGGAATGTCTCTTACTCCACCCGTTCTACAGTTGGAGCAGGAGGTATAGGCGGTATGGGAGGAGTAGGAGGTACAGGAGGTATGGTAGGAGGAGGAGTGGGTATGGGGGGAATGATGGGTGGTGGAGCAGAAGCTCAGAGCAGTACAAATATAAAAACTAAAACTGAAACAAATATCTGGAACGACCTTGTAGCTGGACTTGAAGCCATCGTTTTCGGAAAGAGTGTGGGAGGGGCTGAGAAAGAGAGGGCGCCATCTACCTACGCTCGTTCTGATGAGGAAGGAAGAAGATTAATAGTAAGCCCTCAAACAGGCGTTATAATGATTACCGAATATCCTGAAAAGCTCAATCAAGCTGCCCATTTCATTGAGTCTCTCGAAGGTTCGTCCCAAAGACAAGTATGGATAGAAGCCAAAATTCTTGAAGTCATTCTTGACCAAAAGCACCAAATGGGAGTAAACTGGAATGCAGTTTTAAATCCTGGAGAAAAGTTTTTTGGTCTTCTTCCCTCCACTGATACTGTCATGTATCCATCAGCATCTTTGAATACCCAGAAGCCCATTAATCAGGATCTATCCCCCTCTTACGGCAGCTTTCAATATGGAGTAACCAACAATAAGATTGATTTTATTCTTGACGCCCTCTCCAGACAGGGTCAACTCAAAGTCCTTCTCTCTCCCAGGCTATCTGCTTTGAATAACGAAAAAGCAATAATTAGAGTTGTTAGGGAGGAAGCATTCTTTAACTTGTATACTCTTACTACAGTTGCTCAGGCAGGTGCAGTCACAGCTCCTTCAATAAATCTTCAGATAGTTCCGATAGGAATAATGATGGACATAATCCCACAGATTTCGCCCACCGGCGAGATAACTCTTAGTATAAATCCTGATATATCTGAGCTTGTGGAAATAAGAACATTTGAATCTCAGGGAGCAATGGCAACCCAGCCTGTGATTGACAGAAGGAGTATCGATACTGTAGCAAAGGTTAAGGATGGGCAGACAATAATAATTGCGGGAATTATTAAAGAAAGGAAGAAAGAGGACCTGAGAGGAGTGCCTTTCCTTATGAAAGTTCCATTTTTAGGCTCCCTTTTCAGAAGAACTGAACAAAGTGTGGAGAGATCCGAACTGGTGATCCTGATAACTCCCTCTTTAATGGTGGGAAAGAAAATTCAAGAACTTTCCGAAGAAGAAAGAAAAAGGGTGGAGGAAGCGGTGAGACCCTTTCATTTCGGAGATATAGAGCCATGGGGAGAAGGAATTAAAGGAGAGTTGAAAAAGAAGAGGGAAAAGTAATGCACGAAGCCTTTTATGGTTTTAAAGAAAATCCATTTTCTCTTACCCCTGATCCAAAATATTTCTTCTTCAGTAGGGATCATGAGGAAGCAGTTTCTCATATTATATTTGCCATAAATCGTGGAGAAGGATTTGTAGTGCTTGTTGGGGGAGTGGGAACTGGTAAGACTACCATATCAAGGCTTCTTATGGAGAGACTTGGAAATCTCCTGTATACTTCGCTAATTCTAAATCCTTTAGTTACAGAAATAGAGCTTCTCAGCTCTATTTTGTGGGACTTTCATTTAATCCCCTCGGGAAACACAAAAAAAGAATTAATTGATCAGTTGAACAGATTTTTACTTGACGAAGTTGCACCCTCAGGAAAGCGCGCTCTTGTGATAATTGACGAAGCACAAAATCTTAGCCTAGAAGTTGTGGAACAGCTAAGGCTTCTTTCAAATCTCGAAACAGATAAAGAAAAACTACTTCAAATTCTTCTTTTAGGACAGGAGGAACTTGCAAGAAAACTTGCTCATCCAAAACTTAGACAACTTAATGGAAGAATCGCTACCCGATATTTTCTTTCACCTTTGAAAAAGAAAGAAGTGAGAGATTATATTAATCATAGATTGAGAATTGCTACTCCCCAAGTAAACATAAAATTCACAAAAGGAGCGATAAGAGAGATATTCAAATTTTCCAAGGGAGTTCCACGGCTCATAAACATGATTTGTGATAGAGCATTGCTTGCTGGATTTGTAAAAAATTCATATACCATAGATAGAGCCTTGGTCAAAAGAGCAAAGAAGAGCCTTTTGGGAGAAAAAGAGAGGGAATTCGAAAAAATTGTTAAACCAGCAAGTAGATTTAAAAGATTCCTCTCCTCTATATTTAAGAAAAAGAAAACCTCAATGCATTTTAGTATTGGACAAAAATGAGTCTCATAAGAGATGCATTAAAGGAAGCACAGAAAAAAAGAGGAGAAACAAGGGCAAGCATATCTCCGCCTCCCTTGCCTCCCTCCAAAAAAGATAAGCATAAAAAAAGACCATTTTTAGTATTCGCCATTTTTTCAGTTATACTGTTTGTTTTCATTGGTTATTTCTATGTCCAGTCAGATAAAATTCTTAAAAAAAGAAATAAAAATATTGTAAAGCCTTTGCTTTCTTCCCAAGCAATTGAAGCTCCTGCGATATCCAAGGAGGTCCCAAAAGAAAGTTCCGCTAATTCCTCCCTTGACTCGCAAGAAAAAACTGCCCTCCCACCCCCACAAGAACAGAATTATTCTAACACAGTTGAGAGCAATGTTCCTCCGATACTTCCCACCCCCACTTCTCTCACTCCTTACACATCTCCTGCTCCTCCTAAAAAAACTTCTGAGAAGTTGATAGAACCTGAAATTTCAGAACCTCAAGAAGAGAAAGAGAGCAAAATCGAAATTATAAGATCCCTGCTCTCCTCTGCTAAATCTTCACCATTCGAGAAAGAACTGAAAGAAATTAAAGAGGCTGAGAATAACGAAGATTGGGGAAGAGCTAGCCTTTTATGGGAGAAATTGTGTGAAAAGATTGAAAAGAAGGAATACCTGTTGAACGCAGGAGTGGCGTCCAAAAAAGCTGGTAATTTACAAAAGGCAGAGCAATTTTTATTAAAATCCCTGAGCTTTGATCCTCAATATATTTCTGCGTTAAATAATCTCGGTGTCCTCTACCTTGAAAAAAATGATTATTTAAAAGCTATAGATTATCTGCAAAGAGCATTGAGCTATTCAAGCTCCGATCCTGAAATTCTTATTAATACAGGCATAGCTTTGTTCAAGACAAATAATTTAAAGGAAGCAAGATTCTATTTTGAAGAAGCATTAAAATTGAAAGCTGAACTTTTTCAACCCTATTATTATCTCGGAATCATATGTTTAAAAGAAAAGGATAACAAAAAAGCTCTTCATTATTTTTCAAAACTTCTCCAAATAGCTCCGGAAAATTTTCCATCTGACCTGAGAAAATGGGTAGAAGAAAAAATCCGTCAAATAAAGCCCCCCTCTCCTTGACAAAATTAACATAAGTATTTAAAATGTTGAATGATTCCATTTCTAAAAATAGTTGTTCTTGTTATATACTTCACCATATTACTCATCCTTTCATTATACGGCTTGCATAGATACATTTTGCTTTATCTATTTCTAAAGAATAAAAATAAGAAACCTTCCCCAAAAAGTTATTTTAGCGAAGAAGAACTGCCAAAAGTTACTATACAACTTCCCATATATAATGAAATGTATGTTGTAAGGAGGCTAATAGACTCGGTTTGCAAGATTGACTATCCGAAAGAAAAGCTGGAAATTCAGGTTCTCGACGATTCCACAGATGAGACAAGAACAATTGCGATGACCCAATTAGAAAAATACAAAAATCAGGGCTTAAACATAAAATACATGCAAAGGGACTCGAGAAAGGGCTTCAAAGCAGGCGCTCTTCAGGAAGGGCTTTTAAAAGCTGAGGGAGATTTTATTGCCATTTTTGATGCTGATTTTATTCCAAACCCTGATTTTTTAAGAAAAACCATTCACTATTTTACTGATGACTCAGTAGCATTGGTTCAGGCAAGATGGGGACATATAAACAGGGATTTCTCCTCTCTTACAAAGATCCAGTCCATTCTCCTTGATGGCCACTTTATTATTGAACATGTTGCAAGAAATAGATCTGGAAGATTCTTTAACTTCAACGGAACAGCTGGGATATGGAGGAAAGTAGCTATTTTTCAGGCTGGAGGATGGGATGGCGCCACTCTCGCTGAGGACTTGGACTTGAGTTACAGAACTCAGCTTCTGGGATGGAAATTCATATATCTTTCAGATTTTTCCGTTCCCGCAGAGTTGCCAGTGGATATCAATGGCTTTAAAAACCAACAGCACAGATGGGCAAAAGGTTCTGTTCAGGCTGCTACAAAACTGCTACCTAAAATAATGAGAGCAAGAATACCCTTAAAATTAAAGATAGAAGCTTTTTTCCATTTAACAGGTAATTTTACCTTTCCTCTCATGATTCCTTTATCATTGCTTGTCTTCCCCACTGTAATAATAAGAAAAGGACTTGGACTTTATGATATGGTAGTTGTTGACCTACCTCTTTTCTTGTTAGCTTCAGGTTCTTTTGCAATATTCTACGCCTTTGCTCAAAAAGAACTTTATGCGGATTGGGATAAAAGCATCAAGTTTATTCCCCTGGTTCTATCTCTTGGCGTGGGTCTCTCAGTAAATAACACCATAGCTGTTCTCGAAGCTTTAAAGGGTAAAAAATCAGAATTTGTAAGAACTCCTAAATTTGGTATCGAGGGGAAGGATACCTCCTGGGCTGAAAAAAAATACAGAGGAAATAGAAGTTACATACCTTATCTTGAACTTGTAATGACCATATACTTTATATTAGTAATTATTGGCGCATTTATTTCAGAAATTTATATGACTGTTCCCTTTCTTCTGATCTTTTATTTTGGATACGCCTATCTTGCATATCTTTCTTTCTTCCAGCATAAAAAGCCCTTTGAAATCACTTTCCCTGAGCCCCAAAAAAGTAAAAATTTTATAAACCAAAAAAAAATCTAATTCCTTAACCAATCGAAACATTCCCTTGACTTTTTTCTTTTGTGAGTTTACACTGAAAGCATCATGAAGATAAATAAAATTGTGCTTATTGAGCCCAGACCTGCTGGAATTAATGTTTATTCAAAGATTAAACTTCTCAGGCTTGGACTCCCTATAATAGCCTCGGTTTTAAAAGAAAAAGGGATTGAGACAATTGTTTATGTGGAAGATATTGCTGAAATTGACTGGAAAGAGGTGGAAAATTCTGATCTGGTTGGTATTTCATCCACCACCTCTACAATTTTAGAGGCTCTCTCTATAGCTAAAAAAGCTAAAGAGATGGGAAAATTTGTTGTGATGGGAGGTGCTCATCCCACTTTTGAACCAGAAGAATGCCTTAAATACTGCGATGTGGTGGTGAGAGGAGAGGGGGAAGAAACCATATCAGAACTTGTGAATGCACTAAGAGAAGGAATATCGTTCAGTGAAATAAAGGGAATCTCTTACAAAGTAAAAGATGGAAAAATAATTCACAATCCCTTAAGACCTTATATAAAGGATCTTGACTCCATACCTGATCCGGATTTTTCAGTGGTAAAAAACTTCCATAAGATCAGTGTTTTACCCATTTCCACTTCGAGAGGTTGCCCATTCTTATGCGAATTTTGCTCTGTAACCACTCTTTTTGGAAGGAGATTCAGGGTGAGGAGTATAGAGAGGGTCGTCAATGAATTAAAGAAATTCTATCCTGATAAAAAATTGATCTTCTTTATAGATGACAATTTTACTGCGGATCCAAAAAGAACAAAAGAGCTTTTGAAAAGGATAATAAAAGAAAAACTAAAAATAACTTGGTCTGCCCAAGTAAGAGTGGAATCTTCCATGGATGATGAATTACTTATGCTCATGAAAAAATCTGGATGTAAAATGGTTTACATAGGATTCGAATCTATTAACCCTGCTTCCCTCGCTGAAGTGCATAAAAACCAGATGGTTTCAATCTACAAAAAAGCTATCGCAAGATTCAGAAAAAAAGGAATAAAGGTTCACGGAATGTTTGTGTTCGGGTTCGATAACGATGACAAATCTATATTGAGAAAGACTGTTAAATTCGCTATCAAAGCAAAAATTTCCACAATCCAGTTTCTTGTTTTAACTCCTATACCTGGTTCAAAACTTTATGAAAAAATGAAATCAGCCGCAAGACTTATAACAGACCAGTGGAATAGATTTGACGGTCATTTTGTTGTTTACAAACCTCTCAAACTCAGCGCTTATGAACTTCAGAAGGAAGTTATAAAAGGTATGAAAAAATTCTATTCCATATTTTCTGTTTTAAAAGCTTTATTTACTACCAAGCCCTCTCTCACCCTACTTACAGAAACCTTCTTCAGATTTTACGGAAACATAGCTGTTAAAAAATGGCTCAGGGACAAAAAAAACAAATTATATATAAAATTTCTTAAAAATTTAAAGGAGACACGCCAAGAGAGTCTCAATCTAAATGGCTCTTTCTAAGATTTTAGAATCCTTCTCAGGAGTAAAAGAGTGGGAATCACTGATTCTATAACTCCGAGAAGCCTCAAAAAAAGATTCCTTGATTTATTCCTTCCCGTTTCTGGCTTTTTAGCAAAATTGGGTTTGAACCCGAATTATCTATCCCTCTTCGGCACCCTTGTCTCTCTTCTTTCAGGATATCTTTTTTATTCAGGAAAATTATTTTTTGCAGGTATCGCTGTGATCTTTTCTGGGTTAATGGATATAATTGATGGGCAAGTAGCCAAACTTTCTGGAAAGGAGACACGGTTCGGAGGGATTCTGGACTCTACTTTGGACAGATATTCAGAGATATTCATTTATACAGGAATCTCTCTTTTTTTCTATAAAAGAATGGATATTTTCACTTCTTTTGTGGCTTTAATTGCTCTTATAGGTTCTTTGCTTGTCAGCTATGTGAAAGCGAGAGCTGAAGGTGCAGATGTTCCTTTGAAAAGTGGTATTTTCCAGCGAGCAGAGAGATTTTTTCTTTTAAGTGCAGGGGGTATTCTTGGATTTGAAATTCTCAAAATTTTTGTGTATATTAATGCATTAATTTCACATATAACAGCCATACAGAGAATTGTAATGGCTAAAATATATGTGAAGGAGGAATGAATGGGAAAAATAAAAACAGCAATTATAGGAGTAGGTAATTGTGCTTCTTCTTTAGTTCAAGGAGTTTTTTATTACAAAAATGCCAGTGAAAAGGATTTTGTCCCTGGTTTAATGCATGTAAACCTCGGAGGTTATCATATAAAAGATATTGAATTCGTAGGAGCTTTTGATATAAATGATGTAAAGGTAGGAAAGGATCTCTCAGAGGCAATCTTCTCCTTTCCCAACAATACTTACAAATTTTCTGAGGTTCCTTTAATTGGAGTAAAGGTTCTGAGAGGCCCCTCTCTTGATGGGCTCGGGAAATACCTCAGAGGTTACATAAATGAATCCAAAGAAAAACCTGTTGATGTAAAAAAGGCTCTAAAAGACTCTGGAGCAGAGGTAGTTATAAATTTTCTACCTGTGGGCTCTGAAGAGGCTACAAGATGGTATATCGAACAAGCCTTAGAAGTGGGTTGTGGAGTGGTAAACGCCATCCCAGTATTTATTGCAAGTGATCCTGAATGGCAAAAAAGATTTAAAGAGAAAGGGGTACCCATCATTGGAGATGATGTTAAATCCCAGGTAGGGGCTACAATTCTTCACAGGACAATTGTCAACCTAATCCTGGATAGAGGTATGATAGTGGACAGAACTTATCAACTGAATATAGGTGGAAACACTGATTTTCTAAACATGCTGGAGAGGGAAAGGCTCAATTCAAAGAGAAAATCAAAAACAATGGCTGTTCTTTCCCAGCTTCACAAAAGGGGAGTTATGATGAAAGAGGAGAGCATTCATGTAGGACCCAGCGATTATGTGGAGTGGTTAAAAGACAACAAAGTTTGTTATTTAAGAATTGAGGGAAGGCATTTTGGAGATGTTCCCATGAGCCTTGAATGCAGGCTATCCGTGGAGGATTCTCCAAATTCAGCGGGTGTAGTCATAGATGCCATAAGACTTATTAAACTTGCCATGGACAATGGAATAAGCGGGGTTCTTGAAGCACCATCTGCATATCTAATGAAATCTCCTCCTGTTCAGATGACAGACCATGAAGCTAAGGTGTTAACAGAGGAATTTATAAAGAAATATTCAAAATTATGAAATTTTTAAAAATCAGAAAAGGAGGTGAGAGATGGGTGAATTATAAAATTCTTGTTTGCAAAATTCGAAATATTTAAAAAAAGGAGGTTGAAATGAAAAGACTCTTTTTGATTCTTTCTGTTCTTTTATTTTCTTTACTTTTAATCTCTGGGGGGTCTAAATTTACAAGCCCTTTAAAATCAAGAATACCGAATTCTCTTCAGGCAAAACTTTCCCCTGATTTAATAGATGTCTTAAATAACTACAAAAGAGAAGGAAAATGGTCTCTCCCTGATTCATATTTCCTGATTGATAAAGAGACTCTAAAAAATGCGGAAAGAAAAGCAAGGATTCTCCAGAGAATGGAGAAAAGGAAGGCTAAGTTTGAGGCAAGACTAAAGGACAAAGGTATTAGCGCGAGAGGTCTTACAAAGGAAAGGAACCCTTTTGTCTTACCATTTGAGAAAAGGAAAGATCCAGATAGACTTGTAGATATATTATCAGTTTTTATAAAAGTTAATGGTGATCCTTCCTTTCTGGAAAATTATGGAGTAAAGATAAGAACAAGGGTTAAAAATATAGTGACTGCAGAGGTTCCTGTGGATAAATTAGAAGAGATTGCCTCTCTTTCGGATGTAATTTATATCGAGCTTTCCAGACTCGCCGAACCCAACTTGGACAGTTCAGTTCCAGCCACATCTGCAAATCTTATAAGAATTTACAGAGAGTATGGCATTGATTCAAAGGGGTATACTGGGAAAGGTGTAGTAGTAGGCATAGTGGATACAGGAATTGATTGGACTCATGCCGATTTCAAGGATCCTTCCACAGGAAAAACAAGAATATGGAGAATTTGGGATCAAACAATAGACACTCCGGGAAGATTTCCTTCTGAAACAGATCCAGAACTTCCCACTTTAAACTATGGAACAGAGTGGACGAACTCTGACATAGATTCAGGGATTTGCACTGAAACAGATACGGATGGGCACGGCACTCATGTGGCAGGTATTTCCGCAGGAAATGGAAGAGCTGGAGCAGTAGGAAAATATACAGGAGTAGCGCCTGAATCTGATATAATAATGGTCAAAACAACATTTTACGACACAGATATTGTGGACGGTGTAAAGTATATTTTCAAAAAAGCTCAGGACAAAGGAGAAAATGCTGTTGCTAATCTAAGTCTGGGAATGGGATTCTATTGGGCTGTAAGAAATGCAGATGGTTTCGATGGAACTGACCTTTTCTCTCAAGCGCTCGATGGGCTTGTTTCGAATGGAAAATTAATTGTAAAATCAGCTGGAAATGATGGATTGTTCAGAAACACGACCCCTCCCTGGCCCCCAAATCCTGGTGCTTATCATGGAGAAGGAAGCCTTTCCACCACTAATACCCATACTCTCACCATCCCCACAGCTCAGGAATGGATAATAAGAAACTTAGTATGGTATAAACCAACTGATACAGTGCGTGTTCAAATAATTGGACCATCCACTCCTCCCCAACCATGGATGCCTCCTAATGAAGTATTTGGCTCAGTTGAGACAGGACAATCACTCTGGTTCTTTGGATGGACTGCTGATATATATTTCTCCCTTCCTTCTACTCCGAATCCTAATAATCTCGACCGATACGGAAATTTTAGTATTTGGTATTCCTCTTACAGCTACTGGTATTACTATTATTTCTATATCGCGGGTGGAGACTGGAAAGTAGAGATTGCAGCTGGTTCAGGAGGTGGCTCTCAAAATTATGACTATTGGACAAAAGGATGGGGAGCATATTTAGGCTGGGCTGATGAAACTCTTCTCACAGGAAACTATCTTCACAGAAAGTCTCTTCCTTCCGCATCCTCTGCCAAAAAACTTATTGTGGTTGGCGCTTATACCACAAAGAACAGATGGCAATCTGTGGACGGAAATACCTATCAGTATTCCTACCTTCCTCCCCTTGAGCATATAGCAGATTTCAGCTCACCCGGCCCTACCAGGGACGGAAGAATGAAACCAGAGATATCGGCTCCTGGTTTCGGAGTAGCTTCCTCTCTTTCAAAAGATTATAGTGTTTCCCAACCATGGATTGTAGAAGATGGAAAGCATGTCATAATGCAAGGAACCTCCATGTCTGCACCTCATGTAACTGGTGCGGTAGCTCTTTTACTCCAAAAATATGGGGCGTTGTCTTCCACAGAGGCTATAAATCTTCTGCAAGCCAATGCCACATGGGATGGATATACTGCTATTTATGGTTCTAAACCCAACTATGCCTTTGGTGCTGGTAAACTAAATGTTCGTTTTCTCAACAATCCTCCTGTAGCTCAACTTACAGCCTCTCCTTTAAAAGGCGTCATTCCTTTAAATGTTAACTTTAACGGTTCAACCTCTTACGACGACGATGGAATAATAGTGAGCTGGAGCTGGGATTTTGGAGATGGCACCACTCATAGAGGCGACATAAGAACCGAAAGTTTAGATGCTGGATTAAAACTCTCTCACACTTACAACAAAACCGGAACATACACTGTGAAGCTTACAGTAGAGGACAACACAGGGGATCTCTCCTCTCCTGCTACCGTTAATATCACTGCATTTGAAGTTTATCCTCCTGTATCTATTTCTCTAAAGAGAGAGTTAAACAAGACCCTCTTTAGAGAGGAAGCTTATCACACCATTAGCTGGGCTCCAAACCCTGATAATAAGTATGTGACAATTTCAAGTTACAAAATCTACAGAAAACTTCAGAACGAAAGTGAAGACAAATATAAACTCCTTGCCACCGTCCCAGCTACTACTTTTCAGTATACAGATAAACGTCTTGATCCGAAGCTCAAATTCCATTATGCTCTCACATCCGTTGATTCTGAAGGAAATGAGTCTAAAAAATCTAACCCTGTTGGCAATTAAAGGAGGCCTTCCATGAAAAAAATTTTATTCTTAGTAATTTTTGTCTTCCTCATTTCAATTTCCTTATCAGGAGAGAATAGGTTCTTTCTTGGAGTCTCTGGAGGCTATTATAATTTTTCCGACTCTTCGTTCAAAGATATCTACAATGATGGAACCACCATTTACGGTGGAATTTTCGGAGTCCATGTCTGGAAAGAAATGCAGATAGTAGGCTCTTTCAAGTTTTTATCCATGGATGGAAAGACCACATATACCAAAGAGGATCTAAAATTTTCCATGTCTCCTATAACTGTGGCATTGAGATATAAATTCGGGAAGAATAGTTGGAAAGTTAATCCTTATTTAGGTGCAGGCTTTGACTACTACCCTTACAAAGAAGATGTTGTTAACGAAACAGAGTTTCTAAAGGATACTTCTGAAAGTGTGTTTGGATATAGTATACAGGGCGGATTCTCTGCAATTATATTGAAGAATCTGACTATTGACGGTAATTTGAAATACACTGTGGCAGATGCTAAACCTTATGAAACAAAAGTTAAATTGGGTGGTTTTGAAATAGGAATAGGGCTTCTTTTTGCGTTTTAAGTTTTAAAATTATTCTATATATCCAAGAGTTTTCAGTTTTGACTTTAATTCTTCGCCAATAACAACTTTTTCACGGGAAAGAGGTTTTCTTTTTGTGTATTCTCTTACCATTTCCATCATAAAATCGAAGAGCTCTTTTCTCCTTTCAAAGAGATTAAATTTTTCCATAGGATCCTCTCTTATATCATAAAGCTCATAGGAAGGGAGTTCCATATTATTCGGGTTGCTCTTTATTAAAAGTTTAAAATCTCCGTACACTAATGCTAACTGGGGAGGAATTCGAGGCCTTTCTTCCTGATAATAAATTTCCGAGAAACATTCCCTCTCTTTATCTTTTTTATCTTTTATAAGAGGGGTTAAGCTCTTACCATCCATCTTGTATTTAGAAGGGTTAATCCCAGCAACCTCAAGAATTGTAGGAGCGAGATCCACATGCCGAACATTTTTATAGACCCTTTTTCCTTTGAATTCACTGTATGGAAATTTTATTAAAAGGGGAACTCTTATCTGTTCATTGTAGAGAGAATGCCCATGTTGTAGTCCTCCATGTTCCATAATTTCCTCTCCATGATCTGATGTGATAATAATCATTGTTTGATCGTAAAACCCATCCTCCTTTAATTTATGGATTAATGGTCCGATAAGGTGCTTATCAATTGTTCTCGCCTCTGCTTTATAAAGTAGTTTTATATTCTCCAGCTCCTCTTTACTAAGAAGCTTATCCCTTCCCTTAAGCTCTTCCGAGAGACTTATGGCATTCCATATCAAATTCCCTTTCAAAACTTCATTTCTTACTTCTTCAGGTGATTCCAGAGGATCATGAAACTGCATGGTATGAAGGAAAAGAAAGAAATTCTTCCCCTTGTGACGAGAAAGAAAATCCCTTGCTCTTTCAAAAATAGGTTTTGAAGAATCAGGAAGCATCATACCATCCCATTCTTTATAATGATCAAACCCCTTTGAAAATCCAAACTGGGAGGAAACAAGTCCCCCACCTGTGTAAGCATAGGCTATAAACCCTTGTTTTTTAAGAATTTGAGGGAGAGTTTTGACAGAATCAGGAATTTTATTTTGAAGAGTGTTTGTTCCATGTTCTACAGGGAAAAGACCTGAAAGAATTGAAACATGGGAAGGTAATGTCCAGGATGATTGAGCGTATGCATTTTCAAATATTACAGAATTCTCTGCCAGTTTGTCCATCTCAGGCGTTATAGCTTTATTTTTGCTGTAAACTCCCACAAAATCCCTTCTCAGGCTATCAAGGGATATTAAAATAATTCCAATAATTTTCTTTTGATCTCTTTTTATGTAAAGATGGGGAGTTATCCATGCCACCAAAGCTGGGGTTCCAAATTTATTAGAGGTAATAAATAAAAGTTTACCCTTTCCCTTTACAAATTTTCCAATCTCTATTTTTTCAAGGAATATATCAGGTTCTTCAGTATAAAATACCTTTTTCTTGAAAATAAGCTTTTTGTTTCGCCCGGAAACAAAATAAATGGAAAAACTTATATAATCTCGACTTTTAATAAAAGGTTTAACAAAGTATCCGAATTCCAGGACGCTATTAGGAGAAATAATTGCTGGAAACTCGAAAACTGAATAAGGTGGAGCAAATAAAGAACTCCATGTCTGGTCATAAAAACTGAGTTTCTTAACAAGTCCCCATGTGCTATTTTTTTGTTGTTCTCCTGAAAGATCTTTGTTTCTCATTTCTAATAAAAATCTTGCTCTATCAACAGAAATTGAAGCTTTGGAAGGGATGGTTGTGCAGGAAATTGAAGCTGGACCAGGCTTAATTTCAGAGGGAAGGCAAAGAAAGACCAAATTTTTGTTTGATTTTATTCTTAGACTTTTTATATCTTCAAGCAGAGATTCCATCTCAATAATATTCATACCTAAATTTGAAAGGAAGTAAACACTATACACGCCTCTTTTCAAATAACCTCCCATCTTTTTTTGATTTATTCTCACCTCACCTTTTCCATCCTCCATCTCAATAACTGTTTTACCCCCTGGAAGCAACTCATTGAATTTTTGCTTTGGAGATTTCATGCTAAGGGTATAACTCTCTCTCTTAACACTCCAGCTTAAAGGAGTCGATGAATTCATAAAATCTTCAAAGGGAATATACTTTAAATTACTTTTTCCAAAATATAAAGAAAGTTTTCTCTGAAGTTCTTTCTCATATATATTAAGCACAGGAAAGGAAGTAGAAGAAAACCATATTCTCAAATTTCTATCTTTAAAATCCTTATACAACTTCCATTCCATCAAAATTTCTTTATAAATCTTCATCTCTCTGTAGAGCTCTATATATGGAGACTCTTTGATGTTTTTCTCATCAAAATTATAAAAAAAATCGTAAAAATAAATGTTCCTTCCACAAGAAAGAAATATCAAAAAAACTGAGTAAAATATAAACTTTCTCATCTACTTATTTTAGTCAATATTTTAAGATTTTTATATAATATATATCACATTTACACCAAAATAGTTTCATTACTTAAAAAACTCACATAAATTTATTACCTTCAGCGAATTCCCCCCTTTTCATCGAGCCTTTTTTCTATCTTTTTGATTAATCTCTTTAATGTTTCATTTTCAGGGAATATCTTAATTCCCATCTTAGCCCAATAACTTGCCATTTCAATATTTCCAAGTCCTGCATAAGTTTCCACAAGAAATATGTAGGGTTGGGGTGAATCCTTCCAGTAATCAATAAGAATTTCGAAATTTCGGAGAGATTCCTCAAAGAGCCCGAATTTCCGCTGAAGGAGAGCGAGATTAGTCCTTGCCATGTAGTTATCAGGATAATATTTGAGTTCTTTTTCGTATTCCTCCATAGCTCCTTTATAATCTCCTTTCCTATACTTGAAAAGTCCCAGGTTAAAATGAAGGGAATGAAAAGAGCCTTCCTCTTCGTTCCTCGAAGCTATCTCAAATTCTCTTTCAGCTTCCTCTTCATCTCCTTCTTTGAGTTTAATAAGACCCTTTATATAATGAGGAAGGGGAAGGGCAGGATTTTTACTGAGAGCTATTTCCACAAACTCCATAGCTCTTTTAAAATTGTTAAGATAAAAGTAAATCTTACCTTTAAGAGCGTATACCCTCTCCATATGAGGGTCTATGCTCAAAGCAAGATCAAGATACTCCAGAGCTCTCTTCCAGTCACCCACTGAATCCAGCAATTTCGCTATGTGAAAAATTATCATAGGATTCCTTGGGTTAAGTTTCAACGCTTCTTTGTAGCATTCAATCGCTTCCTCATACTTTTTCAATTTTGTGTAAGAACGTGCCATAAGACTCCAGGCGTCTATCATATTTTTATCTTTTTCAAGAACCTTCTGGAAAATTTTAATAGCTTCCTCTTCCTTTCCGAGTCTTGAAAGAGCAGTGGCTTTACCAAGATAGGAGAGGAGATAATGTCTATCTTTTGGATCTGGTAAGTTTCTCTCTTCTTTCATCTCTAATTTAAGAATCCCTACGTATCCGAGGGCATGAAGTTTCTCCATGGTTTCTGAGTCCACCTCTTTAGGCTTCGATGGGTTGTCTCCCTCAAGAAGGGCTGAAAGAGCTGAATTAAGATACTGGAAAAGTTCGTCATCCTTTGCAAAAATATTCCTTTCCTCTCGAGGATCGGATTCCAGATCGAACATTTCAGGTCTCGGAGCTTTGACCAATTTAAAATTATTCCATCTAATGCTTCTAAGTTCAGACCATCCAAAGTGATACCTGGGATAAAAAGTTTCACTGTAAAGAAATCTTTTCTCTTCCATATCCTTAACACTCTGAAGGAGACTCTTTCCATATTTTATGGAAAAAGATTTTTTATAAAGCTCCAGGACTGTTGGATATATATCCACAATTGATACAGGCTCTTTTATCCTCTTCCCTTTCAACTCATTGTCAGGAAGTTTCATTATCAAAGGAACAGAAAGGGTGGTATTATACAAAAAAACTCCGTGCTCAAGTTCTCCATGTTCTCCAAGCCCTTCCCCATGATCAGAAGTAAATATGATAAGAGATTTTCTGTAAATATTTTTCTTTTTCAAAAATTCGAAGAAAGTTCCGAGCAAATAATCCACATAAACCACCTCTCCATCGTAAAGATTACTCTTATATTTAGTCCTATAAGGTTCAGGGGGTTCATAGGGTGAATGGGGTTCATAAAGATGGAGAAAAAGGAAGAACTTTTCCGTTTCCAAAGAGGAAAGCCACTCTTTTGCCACCTTCAATGATTTCATGCCATCCCTTTGAACCTCTCCCATAGAGAGTTTGCCTAACTTTCCTTCCATTTTATCATCAAAAAAATCGAACCCATTACTTATTCCTGTCTCTTTTCTCAGAACAAAAGCAGAAACTATTCCCGCTGTTTTAAAACCCATCTCCTTAAAAAACAAAGGAAGGGTCTTGATTTCAGGAGACTGGGAGAAACCTATATTATCTCTTACCCCATGCTCAAATGGATAGAGACCGGAAAGCATAGAAATATGGGAAGGAAGAGTGAGGGGAGAAACAGAAACCACATTTTCAAAAAGCACAGAATCTTTTGAAAAGGAATCTATGTTTGGAGTTTTTATTTTCTTATAGCCATAACAACTGAGGTGATCCGCCCTCAAAGTATCAACAGATATGAGAATACAAGGGTTCTCACTGAGGACCATCTCCTTTTTTTTACAATCTATTGTGGTAAGAATTATTAAAATAAGGAAAATCAGCGATTTTAAATGGGTTTTCATAATAGAATTTTATCACAAGTTTAAATAAACCTACATAAAACCATCTTCTTTAATTTTTTAACCCCTGGTTGGATAATAAATTTATGATGATCATTGAAGAAAGTGCTAAAAATGTCATGAAGGCTCTCCTTCAAAGGACCTTTTCTGAAAATGTGGTGGAGTGTCTCACATGTATAAGAAGATGCAAAATTAGAGAAGGAGCATCAGGTTACTGTGGAACAAGAATCAATAGAAATGGTTCGCTTTATACCATGATATTTGGAATTGTGTCCTCCATAGCTGTCACTCCCATCGAGAAAAAACCCATGTTTCATTTTTATCCTGGTTCTTTGTGGCTTTCAGTAGGCTCCTTCGGCTGTAATTTTCGATGTCCTGGTTGCCAGAACTGGGATATTTCTCATTTCTCTTTTAAAAAATCAGATTCAGGCTCTTTTATCTCTCCTGAAGAACTTGTGAAAATAGCTGAAAAACAAAAATGTATAGGGATTTCTTGGACATATAATGAACCCATACTTTCAATTGAATATATCATTGATTGCGCAAAAATATGCAAAAAGAAGGGGATTTTGACAAATCTTGTAACAAATGGCTCTTTCACAGAGGATGCCTTTGCCAAACTACTTCCCTTTCTCGACTCTTGCAGGGTAGATCTCAAGGGTTTCCATCGAGAAACCTATATAAAAATTGCTCATCTTGAAGATTTCGAAAACATTCTAAATTCAATAAAAAAATTAAAGGAGTGTTCTTGTGCCCTGGAGCTCATCACAAATGTTATTCCTGGATTCAACGACAATGAAAAGGAAATTGAGGATGCCTCCGTTTGGATTCTTAATAATCTGGGAGAGAATACACCCTGGCATTTTACAAGATTCTTCCCTCACAGATTTCTTTCCCATCTTTACCCTACACCCATCCGAACCCTTGAAAAATTTAGAAACATTGCCATGGGAAAAGGTTTGAAATATGTCTATTTAGGAAATGTTCCTGGTCATCCCGCAGAAAATACATACTGCCCAAATTGTAAAGCTTTATTAATAGAAAGATATAACATTCAAATTTTGAGAATCAATTTAAAAAAAGCGAAATGTCCTACCTGCGGTTATCCCATTCATGGTGTTTTTGAAAATTGATGAAAAAATCTAAAGAATAATAAGAGAAATTAGATAACCAAAAATTCCTGCAATTAATGTATTCAAAAAATTTGTAATTTCATTGGTAATCAAACCTTTCTCTTCAAAAAATATGGATATGTAAGATTCAGCAAAATTTGAAAGGAGTGAAGAAAGAATAAGGATGAAAATAAAAGATAGAAACGGAAATTCAGGAAAAAGAAAATAACAAACAAAACTGAAGAGCAAAGAAGCTAAAAATCCAGATATAATTCCTTCTACAGAGATGGCACCAGGCTCTCCTCTTCTCACTTTTCTAAGATTCAGAGGCGAAAAGGGTGTTTTCCCAAAAGCTTTTCCCAACTCTGAAGAGACAGTATCAAAGATTCCTGCTGAAAGGGATGAGAGAAAGGCTATTAAAAATAGGGAGGATTCTCTTGAAAATATGGAGAGCACTGAAAAAAGAAAAGGAGAGAGTCCCTTACCAAGAACATTTTTATAAGATCTCGCACCTTCTGCTTTTTCCTCTATTCCAAGAAGCTTTTTCTCGCTGTATCCAATTTTAGTTGAGATAGTTCCGAGAAAGAAGAAAATAAGCAGGGCTAAAAAACCTTTATAATCTGAGGAGACCCAAATCCCTGTTCCTATAATAATTCCTGAAAAAAGTCCTGAGATATTTACTCCTTTTATAAGATAGCCAATGAGGGCGAAAGTAGTGCTGAAAATCAAAGCTAAGGGAAGCCTTGAAACTAAAAGATTCAAATTTGTAAGAACAATTTGTGGCTCTATTAGATAAAGATAATAAAGGAGAAAGCCTGAAAAAATGGGTATGGAAAGGTTGTCGTCCAATCTTATTTTAATTGTTTCTACAAAAGAGGAAGATATCGCCACTATAGCAGGCGCAATGAATAGCTCGTATTTATTCAGCAAACCATATCTTGTTCCAACCCACCAAATCAAGAAAACCATGGCAATATAGCCTGAAATTAAAGAAGAGAGCAAACCTACCCAGCTTTTTTCTTTATTCCATGGTAATTTCCTTTTTCCGAAATGAATTCCTGTCAATGTGGCTATCCCATCTCCAAATGCCATCATTGCCCATCCAGCAGCTGCTATATGGAGGGAATCTCTAAAAAGGAGTATTAGAATGAAGACAGAGAAAGGATAAAAAATAATCCCACCTACTCTTCCTCTCTCTTTTTCTCTGAAAAGTGTCTTTTCACCAATCCATCTCAGAAGAGTGAGGTTATTAATCAATGCCACAAGAGCGCAAAGAAGAGCTACTGACCAGGGAAGCCACCTCAAAAGAAGGGCGAAGAGCCCCATTAAAATATGGAGAATTTTTCTTTTATCCTCTGAAAATTTTTCCATCTACTTTTTCTTTCAACCATTCCAAGCTTATTCTAATCCCTTTTTTTTTTTTCTTCCATCTGTAACCGAGCTCACTCTCTGCCTTTTTTGAAGTGTAAGCCCAGTTTTTCTTGAAAATTCTAACATCATTATGAACAAATTTTGGAGACTTCCCAGAAATTTCAGCAATGAAGTATTGAAGGGCTCCCACTCCCCATCCCAACCAGTATGGAATTTTAAGTTTGGGAGGTTTTATTCCTTCAAGAGAATAAATGATATCAAAAATTTTCTTATTTTCTGCATTCTCTCCTCCCAAAATATAGGACTCACCTATTCTCCCCTTTTCCCACGCAAGGAGGATCCCATGGACACAGTCCATAACATGGACAAAATTCCATATGGATTCCCCTTTTCCTAATAATCCTGGAAGGTGACCGTTCAGATGATCCAAAATATTTCTCATTATTATATTGCCTTCAGTAAGCTCTCCTTCTCCATAAATCACGCCAGGGAAAACCACGATTGCAGGGGTTCCCCATTTAATGTATTCCTTAGCAAGCATATATGCAAAATATTTTGACCTCTCGTAATGATTATAAAATCTGTTCCTTTCCTTAAAATCTTTTTCCTCAAAGACTCTTTCTCCGGTAGGACCTGAAACTATAAAAGAGGAGACATAAAGAGTTTTAATATCTCTTCTCCTTGCAATATCCATGATATTTCTTGTTCCATCCACATTTATCTCGTAATAATCCGATACTTTACTCACCCAGCTTTTAACAAGCGCTGCAAGATGAAATATCCCATCTACATCTTTTGTAGCTTCAAAAAGAATCTCTCTTTCTCTTATGTCTCCTATTACCTTCTCCACATCTTTTGGTAATTCTGAAGCTCTCTTTTCATCCCTTAAAAGAACCTTTATTTGGAAGTTCTTTTCCAGAAGTGAATTTAAAAGATTCTTCCCTAAAAAACCCGTCCCTCCTGTCACAAGAACCTTCATACTCTTTCTCTCCACCAATTTAAAATATCTTTCAATGTTTCCTCAATAGGGATTTTAGGCTCCCAGCCAAGCTTTCCGATCCTTCCAAAATCTCCGTAAATTTCAGGGTTGTCAGATCTTCTAAATTTCTTTTTGTCTGGGATAATTTCAATTTCTTTCACGGAGAAAGATAATAAAACATTAAGAATTTCCTCAATAGAATAGCTTCTTCCTGAACAAATGTTATATGGTTCTCCCCTCTCCCCCTTCTTCATCAAAAGATAAAAGCCCTTTACCACATCTCTCACATCAGTGAAATCTCTTTTCATGCTGAGGTTCCCCACCCTTATTTGAGGTTCAATTTTTTCCTTCTCAATCATAGCAATCTGATAAGCAAAATCGGAACATACAAATCTATTACTTTGTCCAGGACCAGTATAATTGAAAGGCCTCACAATCAAAACTTCCATTCCAAGGTGGTTGTAAAAATTGGCAAGCATTTCACCGAAAAGCTTTGATAAAGCATACGGATTCATGGGATTTAAAGAGCAAATTTCTTTTATTGGCAATGCATTTCTCTCCACAGAACCATAGACCTCTGCAGAGCTTACAAATAGAACCCTTGGACACTTTTGGAGACGAAGAGCGGATTCTAAGACATTTAGAGTGGAAAGGAAGTTGGTGGATATAGTCTGACGCGGTTTTCTCCAGGATTCGCCCACATGGGAATATGCGGCAAGATGGAAAATCCATTCAGGTTGAACCTCTCTTAAAATTTTGTTAAGTTTTCCTCCATTTCTCAGGTCAAGCCAGAAAATTCTTTTATCCTCCACTTTCTCAGGCCATGAAGTACCATAAATTTCAAATCCTTCCCTCTCCAGAAATAAACTAAGATGTCTACCAGCAAACCCTGTAAGACCTGTTATGAAAACTTTCTGACTCATCAACTCTATTATACTCTCTCTCTCCACCAATCTAAGAGATCTTTCAGGGTCTTTTCAAAAGGGATAGAGGGCTGCCACCCTGTTTTTGCAACAAATTTTGTGTTATCTCCTATCAGAAGTTTAACATCTGAGGGTCTCATTCTTTCGGGATCCTGGACTATTTTCACATTAACTTTGCTATAGGAAAGAAGGATATTCAAAACATCTTCTATTTGATATGCCTTGCCTGAGCTAATGTTGTAAACCTCGCCAGGCTCACCCTTTTCAAGAGAGAGCCAGTATCCTCTAACAATATCCCGAACATCTGAAAAATCTCTCTTGGCACTCAGATCCCCCACATGAATCTCAGGAGGCTGTTTTCCTTTTTCAATCATGGCAATTTGCATGGAAAAATTGGAGGTGACAAAAACATGTCCTCTTCTTGGCCCTGAATGATTGAAAGCTCTGGTCCTCACACTTCTCAATCCATAACTCTGGTAATATTGATAGGCAAGATAATCCTGAGCCACTTTTGATACTGCATAAGGGCTTAAAGGTCTCAAAGGATTAGTTTCCTTTATAGGAACCTCATTTTCAAAAACCAAACCATACTCCTCACTTGAGCCGGCAATTTGGATCATAGAGTCCAGTCCAATCTCCCTTACTGCTTCAAATAGGTTGATCTCTCCTATCACATTGATGGAGAAGGTCTCCGCAGGTAGTTTCCAGGATGTGGGAACAAAACTCTGAGCAGCAAGATGAAATATCCTATCTGGTTTCGATGCCCTGAGAGCATCCCTAAGGGAAACATAATCTTTAAGATCCCCTTCGATAAGCTTTAATCTCTCTTTAATATGCTTGATATTATCAAGGGGGCTTCTCCATCTCACCAAACCCCAAACTTCCACATCTGGAAATTCACTCAAAATAAATTCAGCGAGATGACTCCCTGCAAAACCTGTTATACCAGTTATAAGAACTCTCATATTTATCCTCCAAATGATATTATCATTTTCTTATCCATAATATGCCTTGTAGAACTTCTTAAATTCCTCAGATTCCTCCTTTATTTTTTTCCACCAATTTTTATTTGTTTTATACCAATCCACTGTCATCTCAAGTCCCTCTCTGATTCTTACTTCAGGCTCCCAACCCAACTTTTTTATTTTCGTCCAATCAAGGGAATATCTCCTGTCATGAGCTGGTCTATCTTTTACAAATTTCAATAGACTGTCTGGCTTGCCTGTATATTGTAAGATGAGCTTAGCAATTTCAATGTTTTTGATTTCTTGACTTGCGCCAATATTGAAAACCTCACCGATCTTTCCCTTGTTAAGAACCAAATCCATGGCTCTGCAACAATCACTTACAAAAAGCCAATCTCTCACATTTTGTCCATCCCCATACAAGGGCAACTCTTTATCTTCGAGAGCATTTGTTATAAAAAGGGGAATGAATTTTTCAGGAAACTGGTAAGGACCGTAATTGTTGCTCGGTCTTACAATTATAACAGGAACAGAGTAAGTTTTGAAATAAGAGTATGCGAGACGATCAGCACTTGCTTTGGACGCAGAGTATGGAGAGGAAGGATTTAGGGGAGAATTTTCATTAAAAGAGCCCTCTTCTATGCTTCCATAAACCTCGTCTGTGGACACATGAAGAAAGATTTTTAATTTGGTTCTTTTTGCTTCATCAAGAAGCACATAAGTTCCCACAATGTCCGTGTATATGAATTCCTCTGGATAGAGTATGGAACGATCGACATGAGTCTCAGCTGCAAGATGAATTAAAACATCTATCTCTTTCAGAAGTTCTCTTACAAGTTCTCTATCTTTAATGTCTCCCCTCACAAATTTGAAATTAGGATTTCCTTCTAAACCCTTTAAATTTTCAAGGTTGCCTGCGTATGTGAGTTTGTCAAGGACAGTTATTTTTATATCGCTGTAATTTTCCATGAGATAATGAGAAAGGTTAGAACCTATAAAACCAGCTCCTCCAGTTATAAGAAATCTGCTCATATGTATCTTTCAACCGTGTTTCCTTGACCAGTCATAGGGGATCAAGGGAGTGTCAGGCGGAAGTCTGTGTTCATCAGGCTCTTTATAATTATAGAGATCTGTAGGAATATTTATCACAAGCGCTTCCTCTTCAGAAATGCATTTCCATCCATGATATACATTAGGTGGTATTTGGACGAGTTTGGGATTGTGAACTCCTATGAAGAATTCATTTATTTCTCCAAAAGTGGGGGAATCCTCTCTTCCATCATAAATTACAAGCTTCACCATTCCAGATATGCATGCCACATTATCCCACTGTTTCTTGTGCATGTGCCATCCTTTTACAACACCAGGATAAGTGGTGGAAAGATATACCTGTCCAAACTTTATAAAAAGTTCGTCATCGGAACGTAGTATCTCCATAACCCTTCCCCTCTCGTCAGGGATTACTCTTAAGTTCTTTAATTTAACTCCTTCTATCATTCCAGACCAATCTCCGAATGTTCCCCCAGCATAAGCCTGTAACCTTTTGGCTTTAAGAAGTCCCTTCTTATTTTACAATTTCTTCCTATAAGACTTCTCTCAATTCTCCCATTCACCTGATCAATAATTGTTCCAGAAAGAACAATGCTATTCTCTATTTCTGTTTTATTTATATAACAATTGCTCTCAATGGATGTGAAAGGTCCAATGTAGCAATCAATAAGTTCACAATAATTACCAATAATGGCTGGGCCTCTTATATAGGAGTCCCTTATCCTGCAATCCTTCCCTATCACGACCCTTCCCTCAATCTTTGAACCCTCTTCTATAACGGACTCTATACAGGGATCAATATCCTCAAGAATGAGTCTGTTAGCCTCAAGAATATCGTCCAGCTTTCCTGTGTCCTTCCACCATCCTTTTACTATGTGGGGGAGAACCCTGAAACCATTCTCCAAAAGATACTGGATGGCATCGGTTATCTCCAGCTCGTTTCTCCATGAAGGCTTAATACTTTTCACTGCCTGAAAAATACTATTATCAAAAATGTAAACTCCTACCAGGGCTAAATTGCTTGGAGGTATCTTGGGCTTCTCCACAAGTCTTTTTACCTTTCCATCCTCGATTTCGGCAACACCGAAAAATTCAGGGTTTTTTACCTCTGAAAGAAGAATCAAAGAATTCGGCTTAAACCTTTCAAACTCTTCCACAAAGCTCTTTATTCCACTTTTTAAAATATTATCTCCGAGATACATAACAAAAGGCTCATCTTTTAGAAAATCCTCTGAAATCAAAACAGCATGAGCAAGCCCAAGAGGCTCAGGCTGATAGATATATTCAATTTTCAAACCCCATAAAGAGCCATCCCCCACCGCCTCCATAATCTCATTCTTTGTGTGTCCCACCACCACTCCCACTTCCTTTATCCCCGCTTCAGAAAGGGCTTCCATCCCATAGAAAAGAACAGGCTTATTTGCCACAGGAATAAGTTGTTTTGCCTGAGTATGAGTGATGGGTCTCAGCCTTGTTCCGTGCCCACCACTCAGAATAAGCCCCTTCATCAGAAACCTCTTCCTCCAAACATGTCCTGAGCAACTCCAATATTTGCAAGCCCAATATTTAACCTGAATTGTCTGTCCTTTTTATCTCTTTCAGGTCTCGAAAGATAAAGATACTCAAGAGAAAAATTTATGCATTGATAGGTATAGCCTATGCGATAAGATTGGTTCAACATTTTCTTGGATTTAAAATCATAATTTGCCTCGCCTGCAAAGTCAACTGGTAAATAGGGAACCTTAAAAGAAGCAAATAACCTTCCATGATTAGAAAAGGTTTTTATAAAATTCCCCTCAGCCTTTCTCTCCCTGCTCCAGGAAGCTCTTAACAGGGTATTTCCCGAAGAATAACTCAAAGTTAAAAAAGAACTCAAAAAACCCTTTTTTTCAGGATCATAAGATGTTCTAATCTCCATAAAGGAAACAGAAGAAAGGAAAGTTCTAAAATTAAAATCAATATCTGAATAGGTTCTTTTGTCTTCCGAGTTGAAAAAAAATCTCTGAGAAATATCAAAGGAAATGAATTCAGAAGGACTCTGTTTTCCAAATTTTCTTAGAACTCTATTTGTGATACTGAAATAAAGCTCGTTGACCTGATGGAAGGGATCTGTTTTAAAGGGAGAGATAATTTCTGAGGGACTCTCTTTTGAAGATATAGAATAAACAATCCTTGGCTCAATCAAGTGTTTCAACTTCAAATCTCTTGACTGAAATATTCTGTAAAAAGATGGCCCCAAAAAAGTTAATCTTGAAATCAGATAGCCTCTTGAAAATCTTTCTTCCGAATAAGCTCTTTTGGAAGTATCAAATGATTTCCCAAAATACTCAAAACTGTAGTTTATGTCATCGCTTATCGAGAGCCATGGAGCAAAAGAGTAAGTTAAAGAAAGGGATGGAGATAATCGAAGATAAGGGAAAGATATGGAACCTTCTGAATCTTTCTTTGAAAAATTCTCAAAGGAAGAATCAAAGGATAGGGAAAAAGGAAGATTAAAAAGCCTTGTATTTAACCTGGAAAATTTGATTTGTGGTGTTCTTGAGACGACCGAGGATATGCCGTATAAAAAGCTTTCGTTTCTATCCACTCTTAAATGAAATGAGTAAAAACCAATGGATTTCGAAAGATTTACCGAAGAGGAACTCACACTTTGAGTGAGTTTATTAATATCATTCATAAACTGACTGTAGAAATTAAAACTACTCTGCCAGTTAACATCCGAAGTGAGAAGCAAGCTCCATGGTAGCTCTTCTCTAAGATTCAAATTTAACTGATAATCTTTTTTGCCTTCACCCCACAAAAAATAATAAAACTTAGAATTTCCGAATCCCTTGAAAGTTCTCCATCTGAGCTCTGCACCAATCCCTTTTCCAGCTTTTGAGAAAAACTCTACATAAATGGAAATATCCGAGCTCCTGCTCATTGCCCAGAAAAACTCCTCTGTAATGCTGTAACCCTTGAGTTCAGAATGCCCTATCTGAGGGATTAGAAATCCTGTTTTTCTACCCTCCTTTGGCAAGGGATAGCGAAGATATGGAAGGTAGAGCAAAGGGAAACTTTTTATCTGAAACTTAGCTCCCCATATGTCCACATAATCATCCTTTTTAAGTTTCAAATTCTTAGAATGAATGCTCCATCTTGGATTTGGTTGAGTGCAGGAAGTGATAATTGCATTCTTCAACTTATAAATATTCTCGCTCTCCTTTCTCAAATTCGCTGCTTTAATAAATAATCCCTGCTCGTTCATTATAAACACATTCTTCATTCCCCCTGTTTTCTCATCCAGATTTAAAAAGATTTCTTTAGCGGTAATACTCTGCCCTGGCATGTCCACAACTACATTTCCTCTTGCAGTTATTGTCTTCTTCTCAAAATTATACTCAAGTTCATCCGAGTAAATTCTTGTATCCCCCATGTATACGCTAACCTCTCCCTTAGCAATGTGTCGGTCTTTAAGGGTCTCCTGATATTTCGCCTTTATAACAGGAATCTCCTCTGGAAAAAGAAGGGAAGGGAAAATGAAAGCGATAAAAATCCATTTTTTCATCTTCTAAAAATTACCACAATTCAGAGTTTTTATCAAGGAAGTTGCATTTTTCGATTCCCTTGATTCTCAGAAAATAAGAAGGTTTTTCTGTTATCAGTCCAGAACCAAAAACAAAAGTGAATCGTTCTCCTTCCTAAGTGGAATCTTAAAAATTCCCATATAATTTTCCAATAAAACTTTATTCTCGGCTCAAAGCTAAGGGAACCCCGGTTATAAAACAATTGAAATTTCAAAAGCGACATGATATTTTAATTCTTAAATTTCAAGTGCAAACATTATGGTTAAAAAAGTTCCTGAATGAAAGCCACATTTATGAATCTTTTAAAATTCCTTTTCGTTATTATTTTTTCTCTCCCAGCCTTACTTTTTCTCTCTTTGGGCTTACTAAATGTAAAATCAATCCAGATTCTCTTACCTTCCCTGAGTCTAAGAGAACAAAACACATTTATCCTTCTGGGAATTTTCTACTTGATTTTTGTTTTTATATTCTTTCAGCGAAGAATCAAAAAAAAGAAGTTCTCTTCTTATGAAGTTTTTACTATTTTCCTCTTTATATATTCCATTGCCTCAATTCCTCGCCTGCTAAACCTGACTTATTTTGCTGAGCATTATGTTTATCTTTCGGATTCCTTGAAAAACTTTAAACTTGAAATAACTCCTTCTTGTTATATAGATGATCCAGTTATATACAACGGTAAGTACTATGTTGCCTTCCCTCCATTCCCTGCTCTTTTAATGATTCCTCTAAGCCTTATTTTCAAAACAAATTTCCATGACTTCCTTTTGCAAATCATATTCGGAAGCCTCAATATTGCCCTTATTTTCACTCTCACTGAGAGATATTCTGAAACTATCGGAGTCTCCTTTTCCAGTTCTTACAAATTTTGGGTGGTTTCTATGTTCGGTCTGGGAACAGTGCATCTTACCATGCTTCATTTCGAGGGAGTATGGTTCGTTGCCCATGTTGTTTCTACTACTTTTCTTCTCCTTTCAATTATCGAAAGCCTCGGAAAGAAAAGAACATTTTTGATGGGTCTTCTCTGGGCTTTCTCAATAATGACAAGAACACATTTAATACTCGCCTTTCCTTATTTTATCTCGAGTTTATGGGAAGGAAAATTTGGCTTATCTTATTTATCCAAGGGAAAAAATCTGAAAAAAATTGTTCTTTTATTTCTTCCTGTTTTCCTGATCCTTTTGACCATGGGAATTTACAACTTTCTGAGATTCGGAGATTTTGTGGAAATGGGATATACAAAAATGAGGCTCAATTATCCTTATTCAGAATATATTAAACACGGACAATTTAATATTCGATTTTTGCCAAAGAATCTATATTACATGCTTGTAGCTCCCCCAAAATTAACAAAAAATTTCCCTTTTTTCAATCCCGATCCATGGGGAATGGGTTTGATATACTGTTCGCCTATTTTCTTTGTTCTCTACCGAGCTTTCAAAAAGGACAAAATTTCGCTCTTTTCCTGGCTCAGTTTAGCTCTTATTTTGGTACCAATTTTGCTCTACTATACCACTGGTGGTGGACAGTATGGATATAGATTTATAATGGATTTTCTTCCCTTTCTTGTTCTGCTATTCAATAAAGCAACCATGGGAAGACTAAGAAATTACGAATATGCTCTGATTATATTCTCCATTCTGGTGAATTTGAGATCTAT
>FWPU01000985.1_pt1 | contig 89043 bp, 67 predicted proteins | sample 2228361 | NCBI WGS metagenome assembly FWPU01 (sample SAMEA103939777, study PRJEB20133) | metagenome
GCCAACCCCTTCTAGTCTCACCTCTCCCCTCTCCTGACGGAGGTCAGGAGAGGGGAGGGGACAGGGGGAGGGGTGAGGCTGAACAGATACTAACAAAAAAGCAAAATCCAACCTGACGGCGTACCAGGATGCCTGCACGTAGAACGCATTGTCTCGCGTGCCGGGTGCTCTGCAAAATGGGTGGCCCATAGCCCGCAGAACGCATCGCCCCACGTGCCAGGCGTCATGGAGCTCACTTCGGCGTGATCGTGTAGCTATAGGTTGCCTTTTCGGTCGTTGCCGGTGCAATGGCACTGACGACCAGCACGGCCTCGCGCAGCCCCTCTAGCCTGGAGACGGCCACCTGGCCGCGGCCTTCGGGGCTGATCGGCACGCGTTGCAGGCTGACCTGGCCGTCGCTGCCGATCTCCAGAAGCTGCACCAGCCACCGCTGGGCCAGCCGATTGTCGGTGCGCACCCAACCGGCCGCTTCCCAGCCGTCTCTGCCCTGCTCTACGTTATCGCTGAAGCCGATCTCCGGAATGCTGATGTCATCAATCAGCATGCCCGGGCCGTTGACGGCATCATCGGTGACGTACTCAAAGCGCAGCAGGATCTTCTTGCCGGCAAAGGGGGTCAGGTCAATCTTCTCCTGGACCCATTGGGGCGTTTTGCCGCCGCCACTCATGCCGGTGTAGCCGGGGCCGAACGCGTTGCCGACCGGATTCTTGTCGGTGGTGTGCTGGCCGCGGAGGATCTGCCACTTCTTGCCGCCGTCGGTCGAGACCGCCACGTAGGCGTAGTCCCAGCCATCTTCCAGGTCATACCAGGTCGAAAAGGTCAAAGTAGCCGTTTTGACAGGGGTCAGATCAACCGCGCGAGTCAAGGTGGTGTCGCTGTCATCCCCGCGATGCGACCACCAGGCGTAGTCGCCGTTCGGTTCGGCCGCGACGAGGCCGACGACATTTTGACCGGTGAAGGTGATGGTTACCTCGCCCGTGCCCCGCAGCCGGATGTAATCCACCCCATATTGGCTGACGTCGGCCCTTTCGGTGACAGGGAATCGGCGATGAGAGGCACTGACTGCAGGCGGATCCGGCTCGATCTCCTTGTAGCCGAAACGACCGTTCGGATCGGCCGAACGCTTGTTGACGTAGTTCGCGACCAGCCAGTCGGCAAAAACGGCCTCGAAGCGTTCGGGCCGGCCGGCCTTCACGAACGCATCGTCAAAGCCTGCGATGCCGTTCTCGGGCGAAGCCACTACTGCCTTGGTCAAGGTTTCGCCGAAGCGATCCAGGAAATACTGCATGAACAGATAGGAGGCGCCGTAATGCTCGATGTTGCCCAGGCTGGGATCGCTCCAGGTCGTGAGCTGGGTGTCGGGCCTGGCCATGTAGGCGGCATCTACGCCACCTGGATCAAAACCGTTAAGGTAGCTGGCGAGCTCCGACATCCCCTCGTTGACCCACGAATCCTCGTTGCGGTCGTTGGCCCAGTGGATCATGTGCTGGAATTCGTGTGCCAGCGTGCCGTCATAGAAGGCGGTGTTGGGCCTGGCGCTGTTGGAGTCGGCAGAAATGTAGAAGATCTCCTTCTCGTTGGAATACGGATTCACCAGTCGGGAATACTCATCGGCCGACGAGTAATAACCCGCCACGCGTTTGCCCAGGCCCCGTGCATGGAGAATGTGTAGCCGCGGATCGTTATCTACCCCAGGCTTCCACTCGCTGCCGAAGAAGGCGCGGTTGGTCGGATAGGTCTGCGTCGCAAAGCGGTCGGCTGATCTCTTGAGATCGCTGTCGTTCAGCCGCGCCGTGTCATCCACCCACATGTACACCACATCGTTCATGTACTTCAGCGTGGCGGTCACCTGGAAATGCTCGTCGGTATCGCTGTTGGACACCCAGAAAACCTGTTTGTCGCCGACTTTGTAAGTGGGGGGTTTGGTGTTCACCACGATGGGAATATCGGTGATGCCGGATTTGAGGCGCAGGGCCAGCTCGCGCTGATCGCGGATCGGCAGCACTGCCTGCGCCAGTTCGCGTTCCGTTTCGCCGGATGCAGTCGGCTGCGCGGTGGCGGTGGGCGGTGTCGTGGCGGTCGGCCGGGGCGTGGGCGTCGCAGAGGCGGGCGGCCGTCCGGTGGGAGTGCGCTGTGCAGCCGGTTCGGTCGGTGCTGTGAGCGGGGTCGGCGAGGGCGTTGCGGTTACCACGCGCGTGATCACGCGCACCGCCTCTTCGGTCCCTGCACCGCGTTCTGTCGTGAAGAAGCCAATCGTGACGAACGCGCCGAGAACCAGCACACAACAACAACACAATATCAGCGCAACCGCGATTAAAACGGCGAGCAAAGTACGATTTTGAGTTTCCATCGCGCTCTTTCCTGTCTTGAAGATGCACCATGTGTCGCGGAACTGACCCCGCCGCGGCCATCACGGCGTACGAACCACATGGTGGCCGCGACACGTTGTCATCGCCCGTAGTACCCGCTCTGGCATGGGCGAGCACTCCGTCAGGTTGGATTTTTGCTCGTTGCTATTGGACCCCTCTCGCCCCCTGCCCCGCTCTCCCCTGCCAGGGGGAACGGGGGGAACCTTCTCTGGGGGCATTTCGGGCCGGCGAAGCCGCCCGAAATACCCCCGAAATTTGTGCCGCCCCTGCCAGGGGACGGGGATGGAGGTGGGCGCCAGACGCCGCGAACGGTAAAATCCAGCCTGACGAGGCACGAGTATCATGACATTATTTTACCACCACTGACCACAATCGGCAGTGTGCCACGTTACGAGATCAGCGCTTGCATAAGAACGACCGGCCACGCCGCTGCGCTCACTGCCAGCACGATGCGGCAAGTGGCAGAACGCCGCCCGCGTTGCTGTGCACGCCCTCGGCCGTCATGTCGAGGAACATGTGGCCGACCGGCAGATAGAAATACGTGTAGAGCCGTAAGCACACGCGCATGCCCGGCTGACCGTCTTTGCGCGGCCGCACATCCTCCAGCCCGACGCGCAGGATCGGCGCCGGCGACTGGCTGCTGTACATGTACACTTCTCGTTGGGCGTTGATGGCGATGCGCTGCGGATCGCCGCGCACACGGGCTTCGGGCGGCGGCAACACCAACGGCGAGACCGCCAGCGGGATGACGATCAGAGCCAGGCCGAGCGCGAAACGGCGCACTCCAGCCCCGCGCATCTCCACGGGAATGGCGTGCAGCAATGTCCGCATGACCATGCTCCAGCCGAGCAGGATGACCACATAGGCCAGGGTGTTGGTCACAAACAGGACGGTCACAAACTCACGGCCTGCCGCTTCCCCGCGCCAGAACGGGATCGGCGCGCCGGCATAGCCGGGACAGAGCCCGTCACAGCCCGCCCGATAGTCTGCGACCTGAAAAGAGAACCCCGACCACCAGCTCACCGCCGGTGCCAGCGCCAGACAGATGCCGACCACCACCGGCCAGCGATAGGTCTGCTGACGCCACCAGATGGCGCTCAACAATGCCAGGAGGATGAGGCCAATGCCCAGCAGGGCGGCCTGCCATAATGTCAGATGCCACATGATTTCGATTGCCCGTGCGCCGGTCAGCGCCTGTTCACGTGCCAGACACCTGAGCGGGTGCCTGACACGTCAGACGGCGATTTTCGGATTTGATCAGGGCATGCAGCCCCGAATCGGCTCATCTGGGATGGGGAAAATCGTGCGCGTCTCGGTCCCGTGCGCCCAGATGTTCGAATATGACTCGCTGCCCTCGACCTCCACCCACAAGTAGAGCCGATTGCCCGGCATGGTGGCGCGCGCCACCGGCACATTGTGGAATTCCCAGATCGGGTAGGTGATGGCGCCGGATGTGCGCAGCTGTGACACTGCTTCCTGTGCCAACGGCCGGCCGACTTCATGGTTCCATGCGCCATACAGAGTTAGGCCGGCCGGCTGCCAGCCCACTGGGACAGACAGCCGCGTGCCGCGCTTGAAGAGCAGGACGGCAACGTTTGCGTGGGTCGCCTGGTCCGGTGGGAGTTCATGGCCGGCGCCGTCGTGTGGCCACACGATCTGGATCCGGGCATCCACGGCATCCAGCGGGCCGGTTGCGAGGCCGCTGGGGACATCCTGGTGAGGAAAATAGGTGCGCGGGTCTGCGCCATGTGCCCACACGCTGGTCGCCAGAGCGAGTCCACGACCCCGGACCATGAAATAGAGCTTATTCGTCGGATCGGTCGCGCGACTGACATCTACATCGTTGATCTCCCAAAACGGGAAGGGCTGGCCATCCACCATGCGTGGCCTGGCCTCACCCAGCGGCTCGGCCAGGCCGTTGTTCACCGCCTGCCACAAGGTGATCTCGGCGATCCAGTCGCAGGGCGGTGGTTCCAGGCTGCCGCGCGCGAAAAGGCGCAGGCCGATGTTCGCCTTCCGGGCCTCGGTCACCGGGGCACCGTCGTGCGGCCACACCTGCTCGATGCGCGCGTCGAATGCCGGGGCGACGGGCTGCTGCGCGGCTTCGCCCGGTGGCCGCCACGCCCAAACACCGGCATTCGCGGTGCCGATCAGCACGCCCACTTCATCTTTCGGATCGGTTTGCCTGGTCATCAGGTCGGCTGCGACGGCGAGCGCCAGATTGTCGCCCAGGCCTGCGGCCACGTTGACCCATGCAGCACCGTCGTTCACGCTGCGATAGACGCCGCCGCCGTCACGCGGCGCCCAGAGCAGCCCGGGCTGCCGCGCATCCTGCAGCAGGCCGAGGATCGTGCTGCCCGCCGGCAATCCATCGGAGATGGCCTCCCAGCGCGCCGTGGCCGGCTCCAGCCGATAGATGCCGTCTTCGGCCACACCGGCATAAAGCACCCGGCCTCCATCGCGCACCGGCCCGGTCTGCAGCCAGAGCACCCGACGGCCTTCCAGTCCGGCCGGCCGCCACGAACGGCCGCCATCGGTGCTCTCCACCACGCCGTCGGCCAGGCCGGCCCACACGTGGTCGGCAGCAGTCGCGTCCACCGCCAGCGCGATCACCTCGGCCGTCGCCATTTCCTGGCCCGGTCGTGCTACCGCCAACGGTTGCCAGCTCTGGCCTCCGTCTGTGCTGCGCAGCGCCGGTTGACCGGCCAGGTAGAGGATGCGCGGATTCGCTGCGGAGACGCCGATAGCCGTATGGTTGCCTTCCGGGATCTCGACGACCTGCCAGTTCAGGCCGTTGTCGCCGGTGCGCAGGAAATGGTGCCGGGTGGCGATCAGCAAACCCGTGTCGGCCGCAGCGGGATCGGCAACCCAGGCAAGCGGCATCGCTTCGGGCAAACCGCGGCCGGCCGGCGCCCATGTCCGGCCGCCATCCAGGCTGCGCAACACCATCGGCGGCGCAGGTGCTTCTGCCATCGGCCGGCTATCGGCCAGCGCCCAGATGGCGCCGCTCTGGCCAGTCAGTAGCGCGACGATGCGGCTGTTGACGGGCAGGCCGACGCTGCGCGGCTGCCACAGTGCGCCGCCGTCCCGGCTGAGGAATACGCCGTAACCGGTAGCCGCCAGGATGGTCGGCCCGGTGCCATCCTCGCTGTGGCCGGCCGCGGGAGCCGGCCGTTGGGCTTGCCGCGGCCAGGGCAGAAATTCGGCCACGCCGCCGCTGCTCAATGCGCCTTCGAGTGGCTGCCAGCTTGCGCCGCCGTCCGCGCTGCGGTATGCTCCGCGCTCGCTGCCCAGCAAGAAGAGGCCGTTGCCCAGACCGGTCAATGCCCTGACCTGCGCTCGCGCCGGCAGGCCGGTCGAGCTCAGACGTTGCCAGCTCACGCCGCCATCTGTAGAACGCTCGACAATCGTATCCGCCTGTGCAAACGAGCGCACAAACAGGAACGCGGGCGACCGATCGGGGCTGATGGCCAGGCGAGCCGAGGTCGGCACACCTTCGGCTGCTACAGCGACAGCGGTTTGGAGCGGATGCCATGTCTCCCCGGCATCCGCGCTGTGATACAATAGATTATTGCGGGTGAGCAGGAAAAGGCGCGACGCATCCACAGGATGCGGGATCAGGTCTGTCACCGCGTCGTTGGCCGACTCGGTCCCGGCCAACGGCTCCATGGCGGTCCAGCTGAGGCCATCGTCGCTGCTGCGATACACGTAGCTGGTCGGTGACGCCCCGTCACCGACCGCCGCCAGGTAGAGGTACCGGCCATCTGCCCCGCGCGCAATGCGCCGAATGTTCAGGTCAGCGCGGCCCAGCGCTACCGGCATCCAGCCACCGGTCGGCGTCATCGTCCATAGCCCGGCCGCCAGTCCGACGTAGAGTTGCTGCGAGACGGGATCGGCGTAGAGCGCCGAGATGGGGCCGGGCGGCAAGTCGTTCGTGAGCGGCTGCCAGCTGGCGCCGCCATCCTTGCTGCGATACAGGGCATCGCTGCGTGCCTCCCGGCCGTCGGCCCGGCGCTGAGTCTGATCGTCGTGGCGATAGGTCAGCGCGACGCTGACCGCGTAGAGGGCTGTTCCATCTGCGCTGACGGCCAGGCGGCTGATGCGGCCGGCCGGCCCGCCGAGTGGTCTCCAGACACGGCCGGTCGGCTGGCCATGAGCCGATCGTGTCAGGACGAGGAGCGCGACCACGAGAAAAACAGATGCGCTTCTGCGAACCGCGGAACCGATTCGACTGACGTGATTCGTGCGCATGGCAGCTGCCCCGTCTGGCGCAGGGTTTCGACGTGAACATCAATTAACGCGCGGCCGGTAGATGGCCTCATCTGGACCGCGTTGCGTTTCCCACGGATAGACGATGAAACGGTCGGTGATAGCGGCGTAATAGTCGGGGCCGCTCTCACGAAACAGGTTCGCGCCGGGCTTGTAGTGCAACACGGCCGTCTCCGGCGCGCCGCCGGCTGCCAGGATGCGCCCCTTGACGGTGGTCATCGTGCGGCCATGGGCCCAGATATCGTCCACGATCAGCACGCGTCTGCCCCGGATCAATGCATCGCCGGGAAACTGGAGAAAAGTGGGCCAGGCGAAACGGCCGTGGCCGACAGCCGGGAACTCCACAGCAGCCGTCAGGATGGTGTGGATGTCCAGCGCCTCGGCGATCAAGCCGCCAGGAATGATGCCGCCGCGCGTGATCATCAGCAACGCGTCGTAGGGGCCGTGCAGCTGCAGGAGCAGATGCTCGATCAGCCGGGCGACATCGCCCCAGGAAAGAAATTCCGGCGCGCTGGGCAGCGTTCCAATGCTCATGGCGGCTCTTCAGGCCGGGCGCAGCACGGCCGGCCGCCACACCGGCAGGCGCTCGGCCAGCACGGCCAGCAGCGATGCGTGTTGCCCGGCCGTCAATTCGATCTGGGGCGGTCGCACCGCGGTCGGCGGCAGCCCGGCCACCCAGGCGAGCGCGGCCTTGGTCGCCGGCTGGAGCGGATATGATTCCAGCAAGCGACGCGCCTCGGAGAGCGTCGCCTGTGCCGTCGTCACGTCACCCCCGCGCCACGCGGCGGCCTGGACGGCCGCGATCAGATCCGGGAACACATTCGCGGCGGCCGTGATCGAACCGGCACCACCGGCCTGACATGCTGCACCGACCAGATGATCGTTGCCGACGAAATAAGCGAGCCAGGGAAAAGCCGCTCGGAAGTGCTCGCCCTGCGCCGGATCGCCGCTGGAATCCTTGATGCCGTAGAGGGCTTCGCGATGGCTGATGTGCAACGCTTCCAGGATGCCATCGCTGATCGGCACGCCGGTCGTTTGCGGGATGTGATAGAGAAGCACCCGACCTCCCGACGGGACTGCGGCGTCTATCAGGCGCTGGAACCAGGCGATGATGCCGGCATCGGCCGGCCGCTTGAAGTAGAACGGCGGCATGACCAGCACTGCCGATGCACCGCACGCGAACGCGTGCCTGGTGAGCGCGATCGCATCGCTCAGCGCCGCCGCACCCGTGCCCGGAATCACGATCAGCCCATCGGCTGCGGCCATGGTCGTTTCGACGACGGCCTGGCGCTCGGCCACGCTCAACGAGGCCGCCTCGCCATTGGTGCCACAGGGGATCACACCGGTACAGCCGTGCTGGCGCAGATAGGCGATGTGCTCGCGCAGCCAGGGCAGATCCACTTCGCCATCGGCCGGTCGAAAAGGGGTGACAATGGGCGCAAATACGCCGCGCAGATCGGTGTTCAATTCCGCACTCCTTGTACGCCGTATCGGCCAGGCACTGAACCGGCCGGAGCGTCCAGACCTGGTCGAAGCCTATTTTATCACAGCGTCCCTTATTTTGTACAACCAGGGTATCTATGCCGCCCACCCCTCCCCCTGTCCTCTCCCCTCCCCTGACGGAGGTCAGGAGAGGGGCGGGGTGAGACGAGAAGGGGCTGGCGGGCGGCAAAGCCGCCCGCCAGCCTCCACCCCTCACATGGTCACCAGCCAGTGTAATCTCTCCAACTTGACGTCATCCGCGAACAGGGTATAATATAATCAATCTGATTGATCCAATAAATTGAAGTAATTTACACAAACGGACGGCGTGACCATGATCGTCTCCCAGGTCGAATCGGACTTCCTGCGCTATCTCCTGACCCATGACTGCCAGCCGGGCGCACGCCTGCCCTCTCTTGACGAGATCAGCGCGGAGGTGGGCATCAGTGTGGGCAAGTTGCGCGAGCAATTCGAAGTGGCGCGCATGTTGGGCCTGGTCGAGGCCAGCCCGCGCAAAGGCATCCGTTGCTTGCCCTACGATTTTCTGCCCGCGGTACGGCTGAGCCTGATGGTTGCGCTGTCGCTGGATCGGGGCGCGTTCCGGGCGTTCGCCGACCTGCGCATCCATTTGGAGACGTCGTTCTGGGACGAGGCCGTCAGCCGGCTGATGCCCGAAGACATTGCGCAGCTCAACGCGCTGGTGGCCCAGGCCCAGGCCAAGCTCTCGGAGAATCGCATCCAGATCCCGCATCCCGAACATCGCCGGTTTCACCTGACGATCTTCAGCCGCCTGAACAACCCATTCGTCCAGGCCTTGTTGGCGGCCTATTGGGATGCCTACGAAGCGGTTGAATTCAACACATATGCCGACTACAGCTATCTGCAGGAGGTGTGGAGCTATCACGAACGCATTGTCAGAGCGATCGAGGTCGGCGATTATGCCGGCGGCAAGGAGCTGCTGATCGAGCACATGCGCCTGATTGACAGGATGGGCGTAGCGCATGAGGTTTCCTTGCCGCTCAACGCAAAACAACCCCAAGGAGTGACTCTATGAGTACCGCACTGCACGAGGCCCCCGCCATCGAACAGGAGCAGCTGCGCGTCGGCCAGGTCGCAGCCGACCGCTGGGTGAACAACTTCTCCATCAACATCGCCACAACCAACGGTTCGGGCAGCCAGACCAGCAACGGCGTCCTGCTGCGCGCCCTGTTCAAGATGGGCATCCCGGTGAACGGGAAAAATCTGTTTCCCAGCAACATCCAGGGACTGCCCACCTGGTATATCATTCGCCTGAGCCGAGACGGCTATCTCGGCCGCAAAGAAGCCTACGAGATCGCCGTGTGCATGAACGGCCGGACGGTTGCCGAAGACATGGCCAACGTCGCGCCGGGCGGCATGGTCCTCTACGATGAGAGCCTGCCGATCGCGGCCCGACGACCGGATGTCACCTACTACGGCGTCCCGGTGGGCCAGCTGGTCAAGGAGGCCAACCTGCCCTATGAGCTGCGCGATTACATCGCCAACATGGTCTACGTCGGCGCGTTGGCCTATCTGCTGGGCATCGAGCTGAAAGAGATCGAAGATGCCATTTCCTGGAACTTCGGCGGGAAGCCGAAGCCCATCCAGATGAACATGGACATGGTGCGTCGCGCCTACGCGTGGGCCGAGCAGCATCTCGTCAAGACCGATCCCTACCGCGTCGAACGGATGACCGGCTTCAACGAAGGGAAGATCCTGGTGGACGGCAACACGGCCGCGGCGCTCGGCGCGATCTTCGGCGGGGTCTCGGTGGTGGCCTGGTACCCGATCACGCCTGCCTCCAGTGTGGCCGACGCGCTGAACAAATACCTGCCCCAGCTTCGCACCGAGCCGGAAACCGGCAAAGCGACCTTCGCCATCATCCAGGCCGAGGATGAGCTGGCCGCGCTCGGCATAGTAGTCGGCGCAGGGTGGGCCGGCGCGCGCGCCATGACGGCCACCTCGGGCCCCGGCCTCGACCTGATGGCCGAGTTCGTGGGCCTGGCCTACTTCGCCGAAGTGCCGGCCGTGATCTGGGATATCCAGCGCATCGGCCCCTCCACGGGCCTGCCGACGCGTACCAGCCAGGGCGATATCTCCGCGGCCTATTATCTGAGCCATGGCGACACGCGCCATGTGCTGCTCTTCCCGGCCGATCCGAAGGAGTGCTTCGAGTTCGGCTGGCGCGCCTTCGACCTGGCCGACCGGCTCCAGACCCCCGTGATCGTCCTGAGCGATCTCGACCTCGGCATGAACATCTGGATCAGCGACCCGTTCGAGTACCCCGACAGGCCGATGGATCACGGCAAGGTGCTCACGGCCGAGCAGATTCGCGCACTGGGCGGCTCGTGGGGCCGCTACAAGGATGTGGACGGCGACGGCATCACCTACCGCACCCTGCCCGGCACGCCGCATCCCATGGCGGCCTATTTCACGCGCGGCACCGGCCACGACGAATACGCGCGCTACAGCGAACGGCCCGACCACTGGGAGGCCAACCTCAGCCGTCTGGCCCGCAAATTCGAGACCGCGCGGCAGCTCGTGCCGCCGCCGCTCATCGAGCGCCGCGGCAATACCCCCTACGGCATCATCACCATCGGCTCGAACCATCCCGCGGTCGTCGAAGCGCGCGCTCTGCTGCGGGCGCAGGGCATCGAGACGGACTACATGCGGCTGCGCGCGTTGCCGATTAATCAGGATGTACATGATTTCATCCGCGAACACGAGCGGGTCTTCGTCGTCGAGAACAACCGAGACGGCCAGCTCAATCTGATTTTGCTGTCCGAAGAACCGTGCTGCGGCGACAAACTCATCTCGATCGCACGTTGCAACGGCTGGCCGCTTTCGGCCGAATGGATCGCCGAGACGATCCAGCGGCAGCTCTGAGGAGGTTTACCATGACCACTGCTGAAATCCCCGGCCGCGGCGCAAAAGTGAACGCGCTGGGCCTGGAAAAAAAGGCCTATCAGGCCGCACCGTCCACCCTGTGCAAGGGCTGCGGCCACGACAGCATCAGCCAGCGCATCATGAACGTCGCCTGGGAGCTGAGCCTGGATCAGACCCAGGTGGTGAAGATGAGCGGCATCGGCTGCAGCAGCAAATCGCCCGCGTATTTCCTGGGCTGGAGCCACGCGTTCAACGGCGTGCATGGCCGCATGCCGGCCGTGGCCACCGGTGCTGCCGTCGCCAATCGCAACCTCACGGTGATCGGCATCAGCGGCGACGGCGACACCGCCTCCATCGGCACCGGCCAGTTCAAGCACGCCGTACGCCGCAACGTGCCCATGGTCTACATCGTGGAGAACAACGGCGTCTACGGCCTGACCAAAGGCCAGTTCAGTGCCACGGCCGACCTGGGCCAGCGGCTGAAATATGCCGGCGTGAACAACCTGCCGCCCCTCGACATCTGCATGGAGGCGCTCGCCGCCAACGCCACCTTCGTTGCGCGCAGCTTCGCGGGCGATCCCAGGCAGGTCGAAAGCCTGCTGAAAGCCGCGTTCAGCCATCGCGGCATCGCGGTGATAGACATCATCAGCCCGTGCGTCACCTTCAATAATCACGACGACTCGACCAAAAGCTACAGCTGGGGTCGCGCCCAGGAAACGCCGCTCAACGAGCTGAACTTCATCCCCGACTATGCCGAGATCACGATTGACGGCCGGTACGAGGGGGAGCTGCAGGTCGAGATGCACGACGGCTCGAAGATCATCCTCAAAAAGCTCGACCCGGACTACGACCCGACCGACAAGCTGAATGCCTTCCGCACGCTGGAAGAAGCGCGACAGAAGCAACAGTTCATCACCGGCCTGATCTACGTGAACGAGCACGAACGCCCCGACCTGCACGAACTGCTGCATTTCTCGGATACGCCGCTGGTGCATCTGCCCGACGAAGTGCTGCGGCCCAGCCGCGAGGTGCTGGAGAAGGTGCTCGCTTCACTGTGATCGCATAAGGGGGGGCCATGCCTGTCATCGAGAAACTCGGTAGCTTCTATCTGGGCCGTGAGTATGACCTGAAGGCCCGGCAGGTGTTGGCGGACAGGCCGGTCAATTACGACGCGCGCGACCTGACCACCCACGCCCTCGTGGTCGGCATGACCGGCTCCGGCAAGACCGGCCTATGCCTTGACCTGATCGAAGAGGCCGCGCTGGATGGCGTGCCCGCGATCATGATTGACCCGAAGGGCGACATCACCAACCTGCTGTTGACCTTTCCCGAGCTGCGGCCAGAGGACTTCCTGCCATGGATCAATCCGGACGACGCCCGGCGCAAAGGCCAGACGCCGGAGGAGTTCGCGGCGGCCACTGCCAGGACCTGGCGTGAGGGCCTGGCGAGCTGGGAGCAGGGGCCAGAGCGCATCCGCGCCCTGAAAGATGCGGTGGACTTCGCCATCTACACCCCCGGCTCGGAGGCGGGACTGCCCGTCAGCATCCTGAGCAGCTTCAAAGCGCCCGCGCTGGATTGGGACACCGAGACCGAGACGCTGCGCGATCGCATCCAGGGCACGGTGTCGGGCCTGCTGGGGCTGATCGGCATCGCCGCCGATCCCGTGCGCAGCCGCGAGCACATCTTGCTTTCGACGATCTTCGAGACGGCGTGGCGGGCCGGCCAGGATCTGGACATTGCCCGGCTCATTCTGCAGGTGCAGAAGCCGCCGTTCCGCCAGATCGGCGTCTTCGACGTGGAGACCTTCTTCCCCGAAAAAGACCGCTTCGGCCTGGCGATGGCGCTCAACAACATCATCGCCTCGCCGAGCTTCGCGGCCTGGACGCAGGGCGATCCGCTCGACATCGGCGAGCTGCTCTTCACCGCCACGGGCAAGCCGCGGCACACGATCTTCTACATCGCCCACCTCAGCGATGCCGAGCGGATGTTTTTCGTCACATTGCTCCTGGAGCAGATCATCTCCTGGATGCGCGGCCAGTCCGGTACCACCAGCCTGCGCGGCATCGTCTACATGGACGAAATCTTCGGCTTCTTCCCGCCCACGGCCAATCCGCCGAGCAAGAAGCCGATGTTGACGCTGCTCAAGCAGGCGCGCGCGTTCGGCATGGGCATGGTGCTGACGACACAGAATCCGGTGGACCTGGACTACAAGGGGCTGACGAACGCCGGTACCTGGTTCGTCGGCAAGCTCCAGGCCGAGCGGGACAAGGCCCGGCTGATGGACGGCCTGGTGAGTGCCATGGCCGAGGCCGGCGCAGCGACCGACCGGGCGAGTCTCGATAGGATCATCTCCGCGCTCGATAGCCGTGTCTTCCTGATGCACAACGTCAACCTGAAGGCGCCGGTCGTCTTCCAGACCCGCTGGGCCATGAGCTACCTGCGCGGGCCGTTGACCCGGCAGCAAGTCAAGACGCTGATGGCAGGTCGCAAAGCGCAGGCCGCGAGCCAGAAGGCGGCCGGCGTGGCGGCCCCGGCCGCGGCCCTGGGCCAGCCTGCAGAAGTATCCGTCAGGGCGCCGGCCGGCCTGACGGCGCAGCCGCCGGTATTGCCGCCCGCCATCAAACAGGCCTATCTGCCGGTGGCGCTCAGCGAAAGCCAGAGCCTGCGCAGAGTAGCCGACAAAGTGGGCAGCAGCGTCCGACCGACCGAACGCCGGCTGGTCTACACGCCGGCACTGGTCGGTTTTGCCAGCGTGCGCTTCGTGGACCGCAAATATGACCTCGACGAAATCCAGGATCTCGCTCTGCTGCTCCCCCTGGAGGAGGGCAGCAAAGTCATCTCCTGGAAAGCCGCGCAGCCGGTCAACCTCGAACCACGCGATCTGGTCGAACAGCCGGAGCCCGACGCGTTCTTCGTGCCGAACCTGCCGTCGGTGGTGACGGATGCCCGCGCCTTCAGTCGGCTGGCGAGCGACCTGGCCGATCAGCTTTACCAGACTCAGGCTTACACTCTCCTGTACAATCCTGCCCTGAAGCTCTACAGCCGGCCAGGCGAATCGGAGCGCGACTTCAAGATCCGGTGTCAGCAGGCTGCGCGCGAGCAGCGCGATGCGATGATAGATAAGCTGCGCGATAAATATCAGGTGCAGTTTGACCGTCTGCAGGACAAGCTGGAACGCGAACGCCGCGAGTTGGCCGAGAGCGAGGGGCAGCTGAAGGGGCGCATCGGCGAGGAGGTGCTATCCGGCCTGGCGACGGTCGCCGGCGCGCTGGGAGTGTTGGGCCGGCGCAGCAGCAGCCTGCGCGGCCTGGCCAGCGCGGCCACACGGCGACGCATCACCGCCCAGGCTCAGGCCAACGTCGCCGCGTCGAAGGCCGAGATCGCCCATCTGGAGGCACAAGTCGCCCAGTTGAAGAGCGACATGGAACAGGACATCAACCAGGTGACGCAGCAGTGGGTCGCAGCCACCGAGACGTTGCAGCAAGTCAAGGTCACCCCGCGCAAGAGCGACATTGACGTACAAACGGTGGCGCTGGCCTGGGCGCCGGCCTGGGAGGTGACCTACGAGGATGCGCGCGGCCGTAACCGCACCGAATCGGTGCCGGCATACCTGGTCGAGGCGGCGTAATCGTTACAGGTAGGGCAGATCGGCCATCTGCCCTACCTGATCATAATCGCGCCCACGCGCGAGCGCAGATAGAGGCTGGTCGTCGGGTTCTGGCCGACCTCGCCACGCACCTCCTTGCCCACCAGCGCGTCGCGGTCGCTGCGGCCCATCACCGGAAACGCGACCGACACATCGCCGATGTCGCTGCGCGCATCCAGGCGGAAGGCACTTGTCTCGGGCAGGTGCAATGAGATCTTGCCCACGTCGGTGGTGAAGTCGTAACGCGCGTTTGGAGTCAGCGCGGCGCGGAAATCCACGCTGGCCACGCGGGTCGTTATGGTCAGTCGGTGGACGGGCAGGACATCGGTCAGGATCACCTCGCCGACTTCCGCGTCCACAGTCACGTCGGCCGTGATGCCGGTGATCTGCAGGCGGCCGACGCCCAGCCTGGCGACCAGGTTCGTCTGCCTGGGCACGGTGATCGTCAGATCGAGCTGCAGTGTGCGGCTGCTCGTGTTGCGGAGGAAGGGCCCGTTGACCTGCACCCATATCCTGTCGCCGGCCTGACTCACCTGCACTTCGAGCTCTTCCAGGCGACGTTCGGCATCCGCGACCGAGGTGGCATAGGCGCGTTTCGTCCCCTCGACCCGCACCTGGCCATCAGGGCCCGGCACCACGGTGAGCGCGCCGATCGGCGCACTTACTTCTAGCGTCACCGGGCGCTCCACCGTGCGCGTCACACTGATCGGCGCACTGGCCTGGATCCCCTGTGGATGCCACGGCACGGGCCACTCCAGAGGCTCGCGATCCCAGTTGCGTAGCCACTCTTCCCACGCCCGCAGCTCCGGGCCGATGGCGACGTCCAGGTTGCGCAGCCCGTTCAGGGCCGCCTGGCCCGCCACCCACATCAGGACACAGCAACAACAGGCGAACAGCGATACGATAACCAGAACAAGCCAAAGGCCACGATGACCGTCCATCTCCTGCCTCCTGCTTTATAATACGAGGAAGCGAGGGATGCGGTTTCGCAGGGATGACAGCGCGGATGCAGGAGGCATCTATTGTGAGCGCGCCAGACTGCTGGGGTGGGGCGACGGAGCCCCTTGTGGGTTTCAACAAACTGATCCGGTTATGATTACCAGAGCGGCGTCGTGCCGCCGCAATCCAGAGCGGCGTCGGGCCACGCAGACCGCTCACAGGGCTTCCCGCTTGTAGCCGGACGGCTTCAGCCTCCGGCCTGAGCTCGGGCAGCGTGGAGCTCACACCGTTACGAAAGGAGCTTTTTGTATGGAATATCGCACTTTAGGCCGGACGGGCGTTCAGGTTTCCAGCCTGTGCTTCGGCACGATGTCGTTTGGCGGTGATGCCGATGAGATCACCGCGGCGGCGCTTTTCCATCGCTGCCGTGAGGCCGGCATCAACTTCTTCGACTGTGCGAATGTCTACAACCGGGGCCGCTCCGAGGAGATCCTCGGTCGGTTGATTGCCGAGGCGGGCTGCCGGGATGAGGTGGTCATCACTTCGAAGGTGGGTTTCCCGATGGGGCCAGATGTCAACGCGCGCGGAGCCTCGCGGCGACACATCCTGCGTCAGGTGGAGGGCAGTCTACGGCGTCTGCGCACTGACTGGATTGACATCTATTTCCTCCATGGCCAGGATCCGAGGACGCCGATGGAGGAAACGCTGCGCGCGTTCGACGACCTGGTGCGGCAGGGCAAAATCCTCTACGCAGGCGTGAGCAACTGGGCGGCCTGGCAGATCGCCCGCGCGCTGGGCATCTCGGAGCTGAAAAACCTCAGCCGCTTCGCGTGCATCCAGCCGATGTACAACCTGGTGAAACGCCAGGCCGAGGTCGAGCTGTTGCCTCTGGCCCAGGCGGAACAACTGGGAGTGATCACCTACAGCCCGCTGGGCGGCGGTCTGCTGACCGGAAAATTCGGGACGAATCGGCGACCGGAATCAGGTCGGCTGACGGTGAACAAGACCTATCAGGTGCGCTACGGCGACCCGCTCAACTTCGAGGTGGCCGACCGCCTGACCGCCTACGCGTCGGATCACGGCGTCCATCCGGCGACGCTGGCGGTGGCCTGGGTGATGACGCATCCGGCGGTCACGGCGCCGATCATCGGTGCGCGCAACCCGGAACAGCTCGAGCCGTCGTTGCGCGCGGCCGATTTCCCCATGACGCCGGAGATGCGAGCCGAGCTTTCGGCCCTGTCGCCGGAGCCACCCCCGGCCACGGATCGTAGCGAAGAGAAAAGTGGAATGGCACCTCGCGGTGCTTTGCCCAGATAAATAACGCGTTTGATACAAAACTACACGAATTGCGGGGATGATGAAACCCTTAATGTAGTAAAATATAACCGTCGAACGCGATCGCGGCCATTTGTGTGCTGACCGATACCGCGCACCCCCGAAAAAGCAGGTCGTGCGTGCCAGGTGTCCGACCTGATGCCTGGCACGCACGGCAGGGCTACAACAGCAACCGCAACGGCTGTTCCAGCGCCGCCTTGAACGCTTGCATGAACTTCGCGGCCTCCGCGCCGTCGGTGACGCGGTGATCGGCCGAGATGGTCGCCTTCATCCGTGTGCCCACGGCCAGCAGACCATCCTTCACCACCGGCACCTGCTTTACCGTGCTGACCGCCAGGATCGCGGCCTGGCCGGGGCCGATAATGGCGATGAAATTCTCCACATCGAACATCCCCAGGTTGGAGATGGTGAAGGTGCCGCCCACCATATCGTCCGGCTTCATCCGCCCCTCGCGTGCCCGGCTCACCAGCTCGCGCGCCTCCACGGCGATCTGCGCCAGCGGTTTTTTGTCGCAGTCGCGCACCACGGTGACGACCAGGCCAGCTTCGCGCGCCACCGCAATGCCGATATTTACCTGCTCGTGCACCCGGATTTCGTCGCCTGCGAACGAGGCGTTGATGTTCGGGAACTGTTTGAGCGCGATCGCCGCGGCCTTGATAATGAAATCGTTGACCGAGATTTTGTCGCTCTCCGGCAGCAGCGCGTTGAGCTGGCTGCGCAGCGCCATCGCCGCTTCCATATCCACATCTACCGTGATGTAGAAATGGGGCGCGGTGGTTTTGCTTTCCACCATGCGCCGGGCGATGGTCTGGCGCATCCCGGTGAGCGGCACGGCCCGGTAGCCTTCGGGGGTTGGCTCGTAGGAGGGGATCGGGATGGGCGGTGCAACGACCGGCGCCGGCGCGGCTTTCGCCGCTTGTGCGGCCTGATCTTGCGCCGCAAGATACGCCTCGATGTCCCGTTTGATGATCCGGCCGCCCGGGCCGGTGCCGGTCACCTGGCGCAGATCAATCCCCAGTTCGCTCGCCATGCGCAGCGCCACCGGCGACGCGGCCAGCCGACCGCCTTCCGGTGTCGGTGCGGTGGCCGGCGCAGGTGCCGGCGCCGCCGGTGCCTCAACGCGGCTCTCGGCTTTGCCCGCGGCCGGCGGCACCTCGGCCGGGCCAATGCCCAGCGCAGCCAGGTTCACCACTTCGCCGGGCTCACCGATCACCGCGATCGGTGTGCCGATCGGTACGCTCTCGCCGACCGGAACCAGGATCTTGTGCAAGACGCCGCCGCGAAAGGCAGGCACCTCGACGCTGGCCTTGTCGGTCTCGATGATGGCGATCGTCTCGCCCTGACCGACCGACTCGCCCTCTTTTTTGACCCACTCGCCCAGCTTCCCCTCACGCATATCGAAGCCCAGCTTGGGCATGTTGATGAGTTCAGCCATTCGTGTTCTCCTCTGGCAGGGATCAGGTGTCAGGAGCCGGTCGCCACGTGGCATCTGCCGCGCGCGACTCGACCCCCGGCTCGCGTCTCCTGACGCCTATCGCAGGTACATCACATCCTTCACGGCGTTGATGACATCTTCCACCTGGGGCAGAGCGAGCTGCTCCAGACGGCGGTTGTAGGGCAGCGGCACTTCGGCCTGGGCGACGCGACGCACCGGCGCATCCAGGTAGTCGAATGCCTGCTCGGTCACCCGGCTGGAAACTTCCGCGCCGATGCCGAAAGAGCGCCACCCTTCTTCGACGACCACCAGGCGGTTGGTCTTCTTGACCGAGGCGATCACGGGCGCCATATCCAGTGGCCGCAGGGTGCGCAGGTCCACGACCTCGACCTCGATCCCTTCGGCAGCCAATTTATCGGCCGCTTCTAGCGAAACCTGCAGCATCTTCGAATAGGAGACGATGGTGGCATCTTTGCCGACGCGCTTGACGTCCGAGACGCCGATGGGCACCAGGAAATCCTCGTCGTCGGGTACCTCGCCTTTCACCTGGTAGAGGGTGGCGTGCTCGATGAAAAATACCGGATCCTCATCGCGGATGGCCGATTTGAGCAGGCCTTTGGCATCGGCGGGCGTGCCGGGCGCCACGACTTTGAGGCCCGGGAAATGGGCGAACACGACATCGGGCGTCTGCGAGTGGGTGGCGCCGAGCTGCCGGCCGCCGCCGCCCACGGTGCGGATCACCAGCGGCACCCGGATCTGGCCGTTGAACATGTAGTGGATCTTGGCCGCGTGATTGACGATCTGATCCATGGCCAGGAACGCGAAGTTGATGGTCATCAGCTCGGCAACGGGACGCAGGCCGGCGATGGCCGCGCCGATCGCCGCGCCGACGATCACCCCCTCGGCGATCGGCGTGTCACGCACGCGTTTCTCGCCGAACTCATCCAGAAAGCCGCGCGTGACGGCATAGGTGCCGCCCCACTTGCCGATCTCCTCGCCCATGATGAACACCCGCTCGTCGCGGTACATTTCTTCGCGCAGCGCGGCGCTGATCGCTTCTCGAACTGACATGCGTGCCATGGCACTCACTCCCTCTCACCGATCGGGTTGACGAAAACATGTTCCCACAGCGCGGCGTCCGGCGGCTCGGGACTCTCTTCGGCAAAACGTACGCACTCATCCACCTCGGCGGCGACAGCGCGCTGGATGGCCGCGAAATCATCGAAGCTCGCCGTGCCCTCGGCCGTCATGGCGTCCTCGATGCGGCAGAGCGGGTCGCGCTCGCGCCAGAATTCGATCTCCGCCTTCGTGCGGTACCGCTCGGGGTCGCCCATCGAGTGACCGACATAGCGATAGGTGATCGCCTCCAACAGGACCGGCCCCTCCTGTCGCGCGTACGTCAGCGCATTCGCCAGCACTTCGTACGTTTCGACGACATCCTGGCCGTTGAACTGCTGATTCTCGACGCCGTAGGCACAGCCCTTCTCGTAGATATTGGTCAGCGCCGAAGCCCGTCCCACCTCGGTGCCCATGCCGTACTGATTGTTCTCGACCAGGAAGATCACCGGCAGCTTCCAGAGCGCGGCCAGGTTCATGGATTCGTGGAAGTAGCCGATGTTGGTCGTGCCTTCGCCCAAGACGCACAGCACCGCATGGGGCAGCTCCTCGTAGCGGATCTGCAGGCCCACGCCGACTGCCAGCGGCAGATGGCCGCCGACAATGGCGTGGCCACCCCAGTAGCGGTGGGCTGCGCTCGCCAGGTGCATCGAGCCGCCCTTGCCGCCGCTCACGCCGGTTGCCTTGCCCAGCAGCTCGGCCATCACCGGGCCAGGCGGCAGCCCGCGCGCGAGCGCCCAGCCGTGATCCCGGTACGCGGTCAGCAAGTGATCTTCCGGTCCCAGCGCCTTGCAGGCGCCGACCGCAATCGCCTCCTCGCCGATGTAAAGGTGCAGGAAGCCGCCGATCTTGCCCTCCGCGTACAGCTCCGCCGATTTCTCCTCAAAACGGCGAATCAGCGCCATTTGTCGGTAAAGTGCGAGTAGGTCCGCATTGCTCAATTTGGATGTCACGTCAAAAAACCTCCTTATGCTCGCAAATACGCCTGAACCGATAACACCGATGTACTCACGCCGTGCCGGGCTACCGATGGACGATAGCCCTCTCTTGTTCCCGGCCGGGCAATAACAAAAAGCCTGCTGTGGCAATGGCCTGCAGGCCACCGATCACCAACAACGCCGTCTGAATGCCCGTCAGATTGGCCAGGGCCGCGCCCAGTAACGGGCCGACCGCCAACGCGATGTTGTTCAGCACATTGGCCAGAGCGGCAAAACTGGGGGCGCGGCCCGGCGGCGCCGCGATGAGCATCATGTCGAACAGGCCGATGTCAATGCCGGAAATGGTAATGCCCCACAGGGCGGCGGCCGGCAGAAGCCATTCCACCGAAGGCGCCAGCGCCGTCGTGATCGGATAAAGCGCGCCGCCGAGGCCGCAGGCCAGCAGCAGCCCTCGGTGGCCGATGCGGTTTGTGAGGCGTCCCCAAAGCCAGTAGCCTAGCACCAACGCCGCGTATCCGGCTGTACCGCGCAACCCAATCCAGCTATCGTTTGCCTGCAATCCTTTGACCCAATAGATGCTGTACAGGCCGGCAGGCATCATCAGCGCCACGCGGAAGCTGAAGCTGGAGACGTTGAAGCGCACGAATAGGGGATGCGCGGCAAACTCGTCCAGAAAGTGATGCAGGCGGGCCCAATACCCCGGCGCGTGCGGGGCCGTTGCGTCCGCAGCCCGATCGCGGCGTTCGATCGGCGCGATCTCTACCTTGCTGAAGTAGTATGTGTTCAGCAGGGCCGCGACGAACGAGACCATGAAGACAATCTGGTACCCCAGGGGAAAACTCGCGCGATCGAGCATGAAGCCGAACAGTGCGATGGCGCTGCCGGAGACGAGCGACATCAGCCCCCAGCGCGTGCCGTTGAAGCGGGCGCGACGCTCGGCCGGGATCGCCCGTTGCATCATGGCGGCAAAGGCCGGAATGTGGATCGCTGAGGGCAGCGAGGCCAACGTCCAGAGGAGCACGATGGCCGGCGGTTGGAGGTCGCCGGGCACGATCAGCGGCACGAGGGCGATCAGCGGATAGAACAGCCGCGAGATCAGGACCGCGCGCACCAGCACGCGGATCAGATCGCGCTGGCGCTCGACGTAAGCGCCGCCCGGCAGATATGTCAGGATGCCCAGGAAGGATGGGGCCGAGGTGAGCAGGCTGATCAGCGACGCCGAGGCGCCAAGACGGGCCAGAAAGACCGGCAGGAAGTTGAAGATGCCACCGTCCACCGGACCGAACCACAGGCCGCTCCACATCAGGTTGCGATAGTTGCGATCCTCGACGGTGTGGCCCTGGCGACCGCAGAGCCGCTGACTCAGTGTGATGCCCGTGATGCGCAGTGCTGACAGATTCATGGGCATGATTGTACCCTGAGAATCGCGGAGATCAAAACCGGCACGGTTGGAGTCCGACCGGGTCGCCGCGGTCCGGCCATGCTCAGACGATCTCGATGCCGGCGCCCACAACCACATCGCCGATAACCCAGGCCGGCTGGTCATGCGCGGCGCAGAAGGCTTGAAACGCATCCAGCCCGCCGGCCGGCACTGCGAGCAGCAACCCGCCGGAGGTCTGTGGGTCATGCAGGAGCATCTGCTGCCAGTCGCTCAGCGGTCGCACGTAGCGCACCGACGGATTGTAGAAAGCCTGATTGTTGAATGCGCCGCCCGGGAAGACCCAGTTTTCGGCATAATCCGGCGCGCCGGGGAGCCAGGGCAGATCGGCGAAACGAATGCGCAAACAGGCCTGGCTGGCGCGCGCCATCTCCGACGCATGGCCGATCAACCCGAAGCCGGTGATGTCGGTTGCCGCGCGTACGCCGACGGCCTGGCCGGCACGGGCCGCGTCGCGGTTCAGACGCATCATGCTGGCAATCGCGGCGTCCAGATGCGCCTGCTCCACCACCCCGCGCTTGACCGCGGTGGTGATCGCTCCGGTTCCCAGGGGTTTCGTCAGCACCAGCGCATCGCCGGGTCGCGCGGCGCCTTTGGTGAAGATGCGGCCCGGATGAACGATGCCGGTGACGGCCAGGCCGTATTTGGGCTCCTTGTCCTGGATGGTGTGCCCGCCGGCGATGGCGGCACCGACCGAGCGAACGATCTCCGCGCCGCCGCGCAGGATCTCGGCCAGAAGGCTGGCCGGCAGATTCGGTGGAAAGGCGGCCAGGTTGAGGGCAAAGAGCACCTCACCGCCCATGGCATAGACGTCGCTCAGCGCGTTCGCCGCAGCAATAGCGCCGAACTCGTAGGGCGTGTCCACGATCGGCGTGAAGAAATCCACCGTCTGGATCAAGGCCAGCTCATCGCTGAGCCGATACACGGCCGCGTCGTCCGGCGCGCCGAGCCCGACCAGCAGATCGGGATACGCTTCGGCCGGGAACAGATGCTCCAGGCTGCGCAGGACCTGCGCAAGCTGCTCAGGCGGCAGCTTCGATGCTCAGCCTGCGCACGAACTGAGCGCGGTCAGTTTGATGATCTGCTCACGGGTCATCTGCGTTGCTCCTTATCCTCTCCTATTCTACCCCAACTCCGTGAATCCTGTCCAGGAATCGGCAACGGCGCGCGTCGTTTTTCGGCCGCGAATTGTAGGCAAACTGCCATCAGCAGATGGACAAAGCCTGTATAATCCCTCGTGAACCGGCGGAAAACGCCTGGAAAACCGCAAAATCTGGAGAGATGACCATGGCCAGGAAACAGTCCGACATCCCGGCGCATGTGCCCGCAGCGGGCAGCCCTGCACCGGATTTCGCTTTGCCGGCCGATGACGGCTCGACTGTCCGGCTGAGCGACCTGCGCGGGCAGCGCGTGGTGCTTTATTTCTATCCTAAAGACGACACACCGGGCTGCACGACGCAGGCGTGCGGTTTTCGGGACAATTACGTTGAGATCACCGAGCAAAATGCCGTCGTGTTCGGCATCAGTCCGGACGGTGTGAACAGCCATGTCAAGTTCCGCACGAAGTTCAACCTGCCGTTTCGCCTGCTGGCCGACGAGGATCACAAGGTGGCAGAGCTGTACGGTGTCTGGGGCGAGAAGAGCATGTACGGCAAGAAGTATTTCGGCATCATCCGCTCGCACTTCGTCATAGATGCCGACGGGAAGATCGCGGATGTGCAGTACGGCGTCAGCCCGGAGGACAGCGTGGCAAACGCGCTGGCGGCGTTGCGGTTGACCTGACGTACCCTGGCCCTCGGCCCGAATTGTTGGCAAGATGTTCCAAGCGCGCCGGGCGCATGGAATGCGCCGGGCGCGCTGCCTCCTGTTTCAATTTTCGCCTCTATTGCTCCGCCGTGTATAATCCACCCCGTGAACCCGTCAAGACACCATCTGATTGCCGGTCTCATCATCGCTGCCTTCATCGCCCTGGGAGTGATGTACAGCATCGTCGTGCCCATTTTCGAGACGCCCGATGAGCTCAGCCATTATCCGTTCGTCGCGCATCTGGCACAGGGCGGTGAGCTGCCCGTCCAACGCGCCGGCCAGAAGAGCCTGTGGCAACAGGAGGGCAGCCAGCCGCCCCTTTACTACGCGCTGGCCGGCGTGTTGACGCGCTGGCTCGATGTGAGCGATCTGCCCGAGGTCCACCGTCTCAACCCCCATGCCCGGGTCGGCATTCCACTGGCCCATGATAACAAGAACATCATCGTCCACTCCGAGCGTGAGGCTTTTCCCTGGCGAGGCGTCGTCCTGGGCATTCATCTGACCCGCTTCTTCTCGCTGGTACTGGCCATCGGCACGTTGCTCTGCACCTATGCCCTGGCACGGGCTGTCGTTCCTCAGTATCCCATGATCGCCATTGCCGCCCTGGCCATCAACGCGTTCATTCCCATGTTCGTCTTCATCAGCGCGTCGGTCAACAACGACAACCTGGTGATCTTTCTTTCTTCGTTGACTCTGGTCATGCTGGTGCGGCTGGTTCAACGCGGTGCCACATGGCGCGTGCTGGTGCTGACCGGAGTCATCATCGGCCTGGCTTGCTTGTCCAAGCTCAGCGCGCTGGGACTGATCCCGCTGGCCGGCCTGGCACTACTGATTCGTCATTTCACCGAGATGCCCGGGCATGTGGCAGATCCACAGGCCGCGCCGTATCGCATGCATCCTGCTGTGACCTGGCGGCCCATCGGCCCTCGCCTGAGGTGTTGGGCGGCAGAATATGCGCTCGTGGTGCTGTCTATCGTCCTGATCGCCGGCTGGTGGTACCTGCGCAACTGGCAGCTCTACGGCGACCCGACCGGCCTGAACGCCATGCTGGATATCGTCGGCCGGCGGCCCACCCGACCGACCTTGCTCGATCTCCTGGCGGAATTCGAGGGGCTGCGCATCAACTTCTGGGGGCTGTTCGGGGTAGTCAATGTGCTGCTCCAGCCCACGTGGCTCTATCGCGTTTTCGATGCGTTGACGATTGTCGCCGTGATCGGCTTCCCGGTCTGGGTCTGGCGTCAATGGCGTGCCGGCCGACCGCTGCCCTGGCGCGAGATCGGCCTGCTCACTGCCTGGATGGGCATCGAATTCGCTGCGTTGATCCGCTGGACATCGGAGACTTTTGCCTCGCAAGGGCGTCTCTTCTTCCCTGCGCTGGCGCCGATCAGCCTGTTCCTGGCGCTTGGCCTGCTCGGCTGGTTCCCTGCGGCCTGGCGCAATCGCGTGGCCGGTGTGGTGGCGCTCTTCTTCTTCACGCTATCGGCAACGGCGCCTTTCACCTCGATCCTGCCTGCCTACGCGCGGCCGACCCTGCTGTCGCTGTCGGAGATTCCGGCCTCGGCCCGGCCATTCGGCGTCACCTACGGCGATGTGGCACAGTTGGTCGCCTTCGAGGTGGATCGGGATGCCGCCCGGCCAGGCGAGGAGGTGCCGGTCACCCTCTACTGGCACGCGCTGGCGCCGACCACCGAGGATCTGAGCATCTTCGTCCAGCTTGTCACCGGCCGCGATCAGATCCTGGGCCAGGTAGATAGCTATCCCGGCGGCGGTTCCTACCCGACCAGCAGATGGTCGCCGGGCGAGGTGCTCCGCGATCGGTTCATGGTGCCGGTGCAGCGGTCGGCCGATACACCCGTAGCGGCCTACCTGATCGCAGGGCTGTACCGCTACCCGACGGGTGAACGCCTGCCCGCGCGCGATCCGGCCGGCCAGCCCGTGCTGATGCCGATCTTGACCCGGGTCAAAATCACCGCGCCGACGCGCGGCCAGACGCCGCAACACGCGCTCCATGCCGACTTCGACCAGCGCGTGTGCCTCGTGGGCTACGACCTCTCTGCAGTCCGTGTCCGACCCGGCGCGACCCTCGCCCTGACGCTGCACTGGCAGGTGCAGCAGAAACTCGACCGCGATTATACGGTCTTCATTCACCTGTTGGATGCCGATGAACGCGCCATCAGCTACGGCGACGGCCCGCCGCTGGAAAATGCCTATCCGACTTCGTTCTGGGAGCCTGGAGAGAGCCTGCCTGACCGCCATTATCTGCCGATTCCGGCCGACGCGGCGCCGGGCCGCTATCGGATCGCCGTCGGCCTGTATGAGCCGATCAGCGGACAGAGACTGCCGATTTCTGGTCAGGATGGCCGGCCGACGGCCGATCGGATCCTGCTGGCCGAGGTGGAAATCGAACCACGATAAACGCCCCATGCCTCAGGGCGCGGGAAGCAGGAGCACGGTGAACGGGTCGTCGCCCGCGCCTGCGCCGATCAGACGCTGCACCGGCAATTTTTCCAGTGTTTCGGCGTCGTAGACCTGCAGAATCAGGCGCACGCGGGGCAGATCGGCAGCGGCCGGCATGGGGACGCCGGTCTGTTCGACCACGGTGGCGCCCGGCGACCACATGGTGGTCGGCAGGAAGCCGTTGTATGGCTCGGTCTCGGTGATACTCAGCGGCCGGGAGGTGCCGTCAGCAGATGCAGCCTCCAGACGCAAGATATATTTGTAGCGCCGCGGCAGCGGTTGGATCGCCTGCCAGTAGAGGGTGACGGGCAGCGCGCCGCCCGACGGCAGAGGACGGCCGATATCGGCGCCGATCAGTCGTATCCGGTCGCCGAAGGCGATCTCGACCGGTCGGCCGATGTCGGTGGGAGGTTGTTCCTGCACCGGCGGCTGTGTCAAGAACAGATCTATGCGCAACGCAGCCAGGGGACTGGCAAACGCCCGGCCATCCGCATGGAATCCGCGCGCCCGCAGCCAGTCGCTGACCGGATCATCCGGATCGGCGCGCACCAGCCAGATGCGCCGATAGCGGTCGGCGAGCGCATCGAGTTCCTCGATCAGCTCATGGCGGCGCATGCCGAGCAGCGGCCTGGGAGCGGGGGTGGCGCGGCCGGGCGCAGGCGGCGGCGGGAGCGGACACTCGTACCAGCCGCGCGTGCCGTAGATGCGCAGCAGAAGCTGATTGACCGCGTTTTGGGCCGCGGCCGACGGGACATGGGGCGATGGCGCGCCATCCTCCGGGAAATCGGTCGGCAGGACGCGCCAGGAGATAGTCTGACCTGCCAGCTCACCCTGCTCGATGGCCGCCATCGGCGCATAATAGCGAAACAGGCGGCCCCATGGGATCGGCCGGAACAGGATCAGGTCGCCCTCCTGCACCCGTTCGGCCAGATAACGGCCCATCCCCGCGTGGTCTCCTTTGTCGTAGCGCGGCAGCGCGAAATACCTCACCGTGCTGTAGCCGGCGCCGCACAGCAGGACAATGGCTGCCAGCGCGGCGGCCAGGCGTCGTACCTGCCCCAACCAGGCCAGCCCGACCGCCACCAGTGCCAGGAAGAAGCCACTGACCAGGCTCATGTGTCGCGCGGTCATATAGGCCGGCCGAACGGCATTGATCAAGAGCAACAGCGCCGGCGGCACGATCGCCAGGCCAGGCAACAGCCAGCCGCGCTCGCTATCTGGCCGTTGCAAACGCATCAGCCCATAGCCGATGCCGATCAGCGCCAGCGCGCCGGAGACCACGTCCAGCGGCCATACTTGCGCCAGTTCCACGCTGAGGCCCAGGCTGAAGGCGTTGACCAGGTCGGGGATCAGGACCGGGAGGGAGATTTGTGCCCAATTGGTTCCCGCGGCCAGATCGCGCGCCAGTAACCAGAGCGCAATGCTGCCGAACACCAACATCACGATGAACAGGACAGCCGCTGCCAGCCAGGCGCGACGCCGACTGCGACGGCCAGGCTTCTGCACGACGAACAGGGCATGCGGGGGCACGATCAACAGCGCGAAATAGTGCGAAGTGAGCAGCCCGAAAAGCGCGAATCCATAACCGGCCAGCCAGAGCCGCCGCCGCCTGGCAGTCCCGGCGTCAGCCCAACGCAGCAATAAATAGGTGCTCAGGAGTGCCAGCAGGCCCACCTGCGCGTACATGCGCACTTCCTGGCCGAACCACAGATAGAAGGGATTGACGGCCATGAGCAGCGCGGCCCACAGGGGCGTCATCGCGGGGACGCTCTTGGTGCGCGCGAGCCGCCGGCCAAACGCCCAGACCGCCGGCACGACCAGAGTGGCCGCGCACGCCGAGGGAAAACGGAGCGCGAACTCGCTTTGGCCCAGCGTTCGCACCGCCAGGCCCAGGAAGATGAAGTAGGCGAACGGGTGTTGATCGGTCGTCTTGACCCACGTCACGCCGTCGGTGAGCGGCAGGCAGCCGGCGATCAGCTCAGGCCACGCTGCTTCGGCGCGCTGAAGGCTGAAGGTCTCGTCCAGCCAGAGGGCCTTGGCACCCAGACCCCACAGCAGACGCGCCCAGGCGAGCAGAATCAGGGCCAGGACCAGGAATCGAACCCCGTATCGCCGGATGAATCGGCGAAAACAAGCGGCTATCTCCATCATGCTTGCCGGATTATGCGCCAGGATGTGAATAAACGCAAATGGACGACCGGCCTCAAGTCGGCATTCTGGACAACGCGTACCGAATCGAATATACTGAGTCCCGTATCATCCCCGTAGACACGTTGTCTATCTGCCGATTTGTTTCTCGGAGGTTGCTCATGGATCTGACCATGTGGGGCCAGGCGTTGCGCATCATCCCACGGCTGAGCAAAGCCGAATGGGATCGCCTGGATGTCGTCGCCAGGTGGCTTATCGCCACGCGGGCGGCCGTGCTCATCATGACGTTTATCTCGGCCGCCATTGCGGGCCTCTTCGCCTTTCGTGATGGCATGTTCCATCTCGGCCGCTGGATCCTGGTGGCCGTCGGGTTGGTGTTGGCCCATGCCACCAACAACCTGCTCAACGACCTGACCGACTACCGCCGGGGCGTGGACAAAGACAATTACTTTCGGACGCAATACGGCGCGCAGCCGTTGGAACAGGGCCTGTGGACTGAGCGCGATCTGCTGACCTATGCGGGCGTCACCGGCCTGATCGCGCTGGCGTGCGGCGTCTATTTCGTCGTGCTGCGCGGGTGGCCGGCAGTCGCGCTGCTGGCGGCCGGCGCGTTCTTCGTGCTCTTCTACACCTGGCCGCTGAAGTACATCGGCCTGGGTGAGCTCGCCGTGATTCTGGTGTGGGGGCCGCTGATGGTCGGCGGCGGGTACTACGTCATCACGGGACAATGGAGCTGGCCGGTGGCGCTCGCCAGCCTGGCCTACGCGCTGGGGCCCACCACCGTGATCTTCGGCAAGCACATTGACAAGCACGACCCGGACAAGGCCAGGGGGATCCACACCCTGCCGGTGATCATCGGCGAAAAGGCGGCGCGGGTGGCCGCCCGCGGCATGATGGCGCTGATGTACCTCATCGTGATCGCCCTGGTTATCGCCGGCTTCTTCACCCCGGTCATGCTGATCGTGCTGCTGGGGCTGCTCAACCTGCCCCGGGTGTGGAAGATGTACGGCCGGCCCTATCCCAAAGAGCGGCCGGCCGATTTCCCGCCCGAAGCATGGCCCACCTATTTCGCCGCTGCCGCCTTCTTCCATAATCGCGGCTACGGGCTGTGGTTCATGCTTGGCCTTCTGGCCGATGCTGTGCTGCGCAGCCTGAAGGTGATGTAGGGGGTCGGGGGCTCGGGGCCAGGGATCAGGGATCGGAAGAGCCTCGATCCCAAGCACCTCCCGCTTGATTTCTGTTTTTCCACGGGTTTTGTTCCTATCCGCGTCGATCCGCGTTCATCTGCGTCCCATTTGCAGGGCGGTTCCGGCTCGGCGCCTTTGTGTCCTGACGTTGACTTTCAGGATATTGCCTGGCTGCCGGATTCTTGTCCCTGGCTTCCGGCCCCCAGCCCCCTGTCCATCAACTCCTGTCGCCGGCGACGATAGGCGATGATCGGCCCGTCGCCCTGGATCAGCTTCTCGCCCATGCGCAGGTCGGTCCGCTTGGGCCGCTGCGTCTCCACCACCCGGCGGTCCTGGCGCGCCACGAACACGTTGAACGGCATGGCGAGCGTGTTGACGAGCGTGCGCAGCCCCGGCGTCCGCATGAACTTCTGGTAGAAGCGCAGGTAGAGCACCGTGTTCTCGTCGTCCACCGGCGCAAACGCGGCCACGATCCGCACCTTGTCAGAGATGTAGTTCTGCCACAGGTTGGGGAAAATGAAGTCGAGATGGAACGGCTTATCCGGCGGGGGCGCCTCGTCGGGCTTCACCGGCGGCCGGCCGTCATCGGCGCGGGTGACCGGGATGATCCAGAAACGGTCCGGGTCTTTCCAGATCACCCACGGGCCGTCCACCACTGTGCCGGAGCCGCGGCCGATGGTATTGTGGTGGACGAAAGGCACGTGGGGCGTGTCGAGTTGGTTCTCGATCACGCGCGAGTAGTGCGTGCGCCAGAGATCGCGCGCCGAGCCGTAGCAGAAGCTCTCGTCAATGTCGTCGAAGAAGCGGGGCGGCGGCAGCTCGCCCTGCGGCTGGCCCCACCAGATGAAGATGAACCCGTGCGCCTCATACGTGGGGTAGGTTTGCACCTGGAACGCCTTGGGCACGGGCGTGCTCCGGCTATTGGCCGGGATGGCCGTGCAGCGGCCGCCGGCGTCGTACTCGAAAGCGTGGAACGGGCACACGATGCAATCGCCCTGCACTTTTCCGGCGCTGAGCGCGACCCCGCGATGCGGGCACAGATCGCGCATCACGGTCACCCGGCCCTGGCTATCGCGCCAGGCCACCAGCTTCTCGCCCATCCGCGTCACGCCGACGGGCCGGCCGCGCTTGACTTCGGAGGAGTCGAGGATCGCGTACCATTGGTTGGGGATCATGGGAGCCTCCAATCGCGGATCACAACAGCTTTTGCGTGCCCCGTCTTGCTTCGGAGATCGCCTTTGCGTAGACCTCGGAGAGATGGTCTATGTGTTGCGTCAGGCTCATCGGTCGTTGTATACCACCTCGCAGACGCTCGAGATAGGCGGGATCGTCAATGATCTGCCGCAGCGCCGCGCGCCAGGCCTCGACATCGCCCGCCGGCACCAGCAGCCCATCTACGTCGTGACGTACGCGGTCGGCCAACGGCCCGAGCCGCGACGCGATCACCGGGACGCCGGCCGTGAATGCCTCGGAAACGATGAACGAAAAGGTCTCATACCATAAAGTCGGCACCGCGACGAGATCTACTTGCGCCAGCGTCGTCCATACCTGATCGCGGCTCAAGCGGCCCAGGAAGCGCACTCCTGGCCCTCCGGCTGTTCGCAGCCGGCCGACATAAGCGGGATCGGCCGTTTCGTCGCCCCCAATCCAAAGCTCTGCGCCACCCCCCAGCCGGCCGAAGGCCTCCACCAGCACATGCACTCCCTTTTGCCACGACAGTCCGCCGATATAGGCGATGCGCAGCGGTCGGCCAGACGACGGAGCGCGTGGCACGGCCGGACAATCCTCCAGCCCTGGCGGCAGGACGATGAGCTTCCCGGCGTCCACGCCGTACTCCTGATACCAGCGTTGCACGAAGCCGGTCGGCGCGATCAGCCGGTGGGCCGCGGCCATGGCCCGTCGGAGCAGGTGATTGCGGCAGGCCAGCAGTCCGGCCAACGGTGACCATGCCGGCCAGAGCTGCGCATGTCCGGCACGCGCGGCGGCACACCGGGCGCAGTTCAGATAGGCGGCCGGGCCGTCGCAGATCTGTTGGCTATAGTTTGTCAGCAGTTGCGCGTTGGCGCAGACCCACCAGAAATCCCATAGGGTGATGACGAACGGCAATCCGCGGCGGCGCACAGCGTCTACCAGGCCGATCGGCAGCCCCATCAGGTGCTCGACATGGACGACCTCGGGCTGGCTCGCGTCCAGAACAGCTTCGAATGCTGTCTGAAGGATGCGCTCGCCGAAGACGGCCAGGAAACGACGATTCGGATCGGCTTCGCCGTGCCAGGCAGCCCAGATCCGCACGCCGGCCTCGTCCCGCCGCTCCTCAAGGCCCTGGCCGACGGCGCTGCGGCGGTAGAACACGGCGACCTGATGGCCGCGGCGGGCAAGCGCCTGGCTTGTCCATTGGGTGTAGAGCTCAGTGCCGCCTACTCTGTCCGGCAGATATTGGTGGACCAGATGCAGGATGCGCATCGGACTCAGGTCTTTCCTGCAGTGAGTCGAAGATAGAGATCGCGTGCCGACGGATACGCGACATCCCAGGTGTGAGCCCGGTAGACCTTTGCTTCGCCGGCCGCGCCCAGCTCGGCCCGCAACGCCCCATCCGCCAGCAGGCGGCTGATCGCTTCTGCCAGGGCCGCCACATCGCCGAACGGCACGAGCAGGCCATCACGTCCGTCTGCGATCACATCCATGACGCCCCACGTCCGCGCGGCGATCACCGGCTTGCGATAGAGCCAGGCTTCCAGATAGACGATCCCGAAGGAATCGGTGCGCGAGGGCATGGCGAACACGTCGGCTGCCGCCAGGAGATCGCACTTCTCGGCGTCATCCACCTGGCCCAACACGCGCAGCCGCGCCCGATCGTCCGGCGGGAGGCCGGCAAGATAGGCGCGGAACGGCTGGGTAATCGCCCCGGCCAGGGCCAGCTCGACCGACGCGCCGGTCTGCCATAGCCGGCGCACCGCCTCGACCAGATGGAACGTGCCCTTGTCGTAGGACATGGAGGACACCGAGACGACCAACGGCCCATGGATGCCATGCCGCTGTCTGAATCGCGCGCCATCGCCGCCCAAGACCTCGGCCGGCGTGACGCCTACCCCGACCACCGGCAAGCGTTCGGTCGAGATGCCGTGTGCCGCGTAAAAAGTCTGTTCGGCCGCTGTTTGCATGACGGCCGCGGCGCTGGCGCGCACCAGCGCCACCTGATGACGCATCGTATAGAAGCGGCTGAGCGCGTCCACGCCCGGTCGCGGGCCTGCTCCCAGGTGGGTGAGGGGATAGGCGACGAAGGGGATGCGCCGGCGCTGCGCAAAGCGGAGGCCGGCCTCGAGCAGCGGCTCGAAGCAGATGCCCATCCCGGCTGCCAGATCGAACGGCTCGTCGGTGGTCTCCAACCAGCGCCACAGATCGGGCATCCAGGGCGTAAGGCGTGCCAGGCGCCAGAGAACGGCCAGTGGCACGATCCGGGCGCCGGAGAGCAGCCAAAGCAGCCGACGGATACCGGCATAAGCTACCGGGCCCACCGGAAAGTGACGGATCGGAAACCGCAGGATGCGCACCCCCGCATGCTCGCCGGATGGTTCCACGATCCGACGGGCCCGCCGATCCCAGAAGAAGTCGAAATCCAGCGCATCGCTCGTGGCCACCGTGACCTGATGGCCTTCGGCGGCCAGGCGGGCGGAGATCTCACCGAGGTGGATCTCCGCGCCGCCGACGGCCGGCCAGTAGCGGGGGGAGAGGTGGAGGATGCGCATGGCCGCGGGCACGGTGATCGCAAGCGTTACGGCCGTAATATGCCGGGCAGATAAACAGAGTGGATCTTCTCGGCAACAACGAGCGTCACCGGGATATCCGATACCGGGACCGGTGTACCAGACATGTCCGTAGCGGTAAATCGCAATGTCGAACGATATGTGCCCAGCGCAAGAGTGGCCGGCCAGGATAGGCTGATCGTCGCCGGCGTCGTGCCGGCGTTCGGCGTGAGGGTGGCGAAACTCCAGGGCGGGTCAAGCCTGGCCGTCCACTGCAAAGGATCTGCGGTCCCCAAATTGTCCAAAGCGATCTCCGTACTCGTCTTGGAGCCGTTCCGCGCGGCCATTATCGCCACACTCTGGACTTGTGGGGCCAGATGGGGCGACGTTTTGCTGTCGGCGAACTGCAGGCGAGACGCGGTGCCGTCGGGCCAGTTGAAGCCGATGCCCGCAGGCAAGGCCGGCGCAACGCCGCCGGTGTGCAGGCCGCCGAATTTGTCCAGGAGGAAATAGCCGCGCTCATCTTCCGTCAGCGCGAAATCGCGCGCCCAGTCTTCGCCGATGTGAGGCGTATAGTTCGGCGTCAGCGCTGGCGCTGCGCCGCCGGCATGCAGCCGACCGTAGCGATCCAGCACGTAGTAGCCGTCGCCGCTCCTGGTCAGCTTGATGCGCAACGCCAGGTCGCTGCTGAAGACCGGCGTAGCGGGGCTGAGGGGCGCCGCCGTCCCACCGGTATAGACGTTGCCGAACTTGTCGAGAACGTACACGCCTCGATAATCCGGCGTCACATCAAGGCTGCGCATCCGGCCATCGCCGAAGGTCGGCGGGAGGGGCGTGATGGGCAACGCCGCGCCGCTGGCCCAGAGCTGGCCCTTGTCATTGATGACGTAGTATTCTTCGCCGTCCGGCGCCAGGGCCAGGTCAATGCTCGGCGCAGACGCCGAAACGCTGCCGACATTCGGAGCAGTCCCGGCCCACATGACAAAGCCGGTCTGATCCAGCAAGAAATAGCCGGCCTTATCGGGCGTCAGCTTGAACGCGGTCGCGCGCTCCCAGAAGGTGTAGCCCGGCGGCGGCGTGATCGGCGTCGCGGCCCCGCCCGCGTAGATGCCGCCGCCCTGCGCCTGCGTGGTCGCGCGCAGCACATAGAAGGCCAGCGCGTTGCCGACCTTGAGCCTGCGGCTGATCTTCTGGCCGAATTGCCCGCCGCCATCGCGGGCCAGCCGCCAGCTGGATTCGATGTAGCCTGCCGTATCGGGCGCCGTGATCGTAAAGGTGAACGTCGCGGTCTGCTGGGGATTGACCGTGACGCCGGTCGGCAGATTCACCCGGCCGGGAAAATACGCGGTCGAGCCGCTGCTGCTGAGGTACGTGGCGCCGCCGCTCCAGGCCGTTGTGCCGGTGTTGCGCACCGTGACGCGCACCTCCTGCTGGCGCCCCAGGAGCAATTGATCGGGGATCGTGTGCGAGACGATCTCGGCGTCGTAAGCTTGTCTGACCGACAGGTTCCCACTGCGCCTGGCGTCGTGCTTGATCATCGGCCAGTCTGTGCGCCCGGCCGAGGCATTGGAGTCGCCAAGCTGCCACATGTAGATCGTGGCGTTTCCGCCCTGGCCATCTGTGCCGTCGCCGCCGGCCGCGATCAGCTCCAGCTTGCCGTCGCCATCCACGTCGGCGACCGCCGGCGTGGCGTTGATCGTCCATTCGGTGAAATAGGTGTACTTGTTTTGCGGGTTGTTGCCCGAGCCGTCCCAGGTCACCTGCTGCCCCTGGGCGTTGACGATGATGACCTCCCAGCCGCTGTTGATGAAGATCTCCAGATTGCCGTTGGCGTTGGTCGCTGCGTCCATATCGGCCATGATGCCCGACATGGCGAGCGACGTGTAATTGAGGCCGGTGTAGATGCGAGGTCGCATCGGCCAGCCGGAAACGAGCGCGCCGTTGCTGCGCCACGCATAGAGCTGGCCGCTCCAATCGCCCACGACGACCTCCAGCGCGCCGTCGTTGTTGATGTCGGCGATGCCCGGAGAGCCGGTGACATGGCCGGCGGTCGAGACCGGCCACCCCGACAGGTAGCGGCCAAACCGATCGAAGGCGTGAACCTTGTAGGCTGCGCTGCCGGGGTTGTAGTACGAACCGCCGCCGATCACGATATCCAGGTAGCCGTCCCCGTTCAGGTCGGCCAGGGCGGGATAGGACTCGAAGTTGGCCGCGACGTAAACCGGGAAGCCCGGAAAGAGAGAGCCGTCGCCCCGAAAGACATAGAGCGCGCCGCCGTCAATCGAACCGAAGTAGGAACTGTAATGGGCATCCACGCCGACGACTACTTCAGGCAGGCCGTCGCGATCCAGGTCGCCGATGGCAGGCGATGACCAGACGGTATCGAAAACGTGTTGCGGCCAGCCGGCCACAACCTGGCCGTCGTGGTGCCAGGCATACACGCGATGATCGAAGCTGCCCGCGATGATCTCCAGGTCGCCGTCGCTGTCCAGGTCGGCCACAGTCGCCGGGGTAGCGATGCCATCGGTATAGTCGGAGTGCTTGGCGAAAGTCAATTGCGGCCAGCCCGGCGCCGGTTGACCATCGCGGGTGATGACGACCATGCCGCCGTTTTGGTTTTCCTGGGGCGTGGTGCCGATCGGCACGACGACCTCGCTCCAGCCGTCGCCGTCCAGGTCGGCGATCAATGGCGCGCCGCGGATCGTGGTTGCGCTGGGATTGCGGGCCACGCTGTTCAACGCGGCGCTGGTATCGAAGGACCAGAGCCGTGTGCCGGCGGCGCTGTTGGGCTTGACGGCATGCACCCAGCCGTCGCTCGCGCCGACGACGATCTCCAGATAGCCGTCATGGTCGAGGTCGCCGACCGCCGGGGCCGCGTACTGCACGCGGGCGCTCGGCAAGACAGCCTTCATTTCCAGCGGGGCCTTGCGGATGCCCGCGTTCACTGAGACCTGCGCCTGCGCGGGCAGCGCGCCGATCAGATACCCGCAAGAGGCGAAACTCAACAGCACAATGAAGGCGACACGCGCCAGGTGAAAGCGAAACACGAAGTGTCTAAATCTGCCCATCGCTCGATCCCCCCAATCTGAACGGAATCTCTCTCCGCCTCTCTGCGCAACCGACCGTATTACTCCATACACATGTTAGCACAAAGCGCATGGGGATACAAACTGGGCGACGCGCGGGAGGATGAAATGAGGTGATAGATCAACGAGGGAACCAACGATGAGGCCGTGGTTTATCGCCAAAGCCTTGTTAACATTGTTCCATGGCCACATCACGCAACTGTGTTTGGTCGGCCACCCACATCAACCAATCCACAAACCGCTGCTCAACCACCTCCCAGGCATAATTCTCCTGGACGTAGCGCTGGCCCTGCCGGCCGAGCTGGCGGGCCAGGCCCGGTTGGGTCAGCAGCAGGGTCAGCGCGGCCGCGAATTCGTCGTAGCTGCGATAATACAGCCCGCCGTTGCTGCGCTGGCAATGGCCGCGCGTCACGTCGCAAGCGCCGTTCACGAGCACCGGCACGCCCAGGGCCAGCGATTCGAGCAGCACCAGCGACAGGCTCTCCATGGTAGAAGGCAGGACGAGCGCGCGGGCGCGCGCCATCCAATCATACGGGTCCTCTTTCAGGAAGCCCAGTGCGATGATGTCCGGGTGCGGCGGGATCGGCATGGTCGGTTTGCCCACCAGCACGAGCTTGACGGGACTGGCGGTTTCGGCCTTGTAGCGCGTGAAGTAGTCGAAGAGCTGGTCGCACCCCTTGCTGGGGTCCACCCGGCCGACAAAGATGATGTATTCATCTTCGGGGGTCAGGCGCGGTTCTTGCCGGAAAATGTCCGCCGCGGGCGCGGCTGCGATGCGCGCTAGGCCCTGCGCGTCAATGCCGTTGCCGAGCACCTGGCCGGGAATATGCTCGTTTTTGAACAGCCGATGGATCAGGCGGCGCTCCTCAAGGGTGTTGAAGACGAACGCGCGCGGCAGATGAAACAGCGGCCGGTAGATGCTGAAGCGGATCCACGGATCGTCGTGCGCGGTCGCCAGCAGCACGCTCTTGTGCGGCACGACCTGCAGGCCGAGGAAGGTCGAGGCGTACAGGTAGGTCATGAAAAAGAAAAGGTCGTAATGCGGTTCGCTCCAGTCGAGGTAACGCAGCAGGCCGGATGAGATCGGGCCTTGCAGCTCCATCCAGCGCATCTCGTCGAAGTAGGTGCGCGGCCGGCTCAGGATCTCGGCCGTGAAGCGGTTGAACTCGGCCACGTCCCGCTCGCGATCCACCGGGAAGCGGCGCACGGTGATGCCGTTGACCCGTCCGACGCCCGCCGGGTAGACATTGCGCCAGGTGTAATGATCCTCCGCACACGTGGTCAGCACCTCCACGTGCATATGGGCCGCCAGCCGCTCGGCCAGCTGGCGGCAATGCACCTCGGAGCCGCCGTTGATTTCCAGCCCATAGCGCTGCACGACGAATGCCAGGCGCATCGCAGCCCTATTCCTGCACGGCCGCCGACGGCTGATCGCCGAAGGCGGTTGCCCAATCGCGCAGCACCCCGCGCAGCGCCTCGGCCAGGGCGGCATCGGTGAACCAGGGCGCGCGGCGCAGCGCGTTGGCCTGTAACCGGGCGTAGGTCTGCGGATCGTCCCAGACGGAGGCGATCAAGCGGCCGGCGCTGGCCGGATCAGCCTTGTCAATGGTCACGCCCGCATCGCCGACGTTCTCCGGCATAGGCGGCGCGCCGGCATTGATCACCGGCAGGCCGAAGAACATGGCCTCGCCCGACGGCACGCAGCAGTTCTCCCACTCCGACAGGCTGATGAGAAATTTGGCGTGGCGGTACATGGTCGTCAGCGCCGCCCGGTCGCTGATCTTGCCTGTCATCTGCACCCGATGGCCGATGCCCAGGCGCCGGATCTCGGCCCGGACCCGCTCGACGTAGGACGGCAGCACTTCGGTCCCGCCGACGAGGAACAGGCAGGCATGAGGCAGGCGTTTCTGCACTTCGGCGAAGACGCGTACAATGCTCAGCACATCCTTCTGCGGCACGATGCGGCCGACGAACAGGATGTATTCCAGCCGCCGCAGCAACGCCGCCAGCTCTTCATCCTCCTTCAGCCCGAAGAAAGCGGTGTCCACGGGCAGGCGCACTTTCGAGAAGCGCGTATAGCCGGCCTGTTCGAGATCCCAACGGCCGTTGTCGGCATGATAAATGCACCAGTCGAAGACGCGACTGTACGCAGGCAACGCCTTGATGGCTTTGTCGCAGAGGGCGGCCAGCCGCGGATCATCGGCCATCAGGTGAGGCGGCGTCACACCGTGATAGTCCATCACCTTGAAGTCCGGGCTACGGTCCAGTACTGAGAAGTTGTCGCTCCAGATCGAATAGTGGAACCAGAGGATATCCTGCCCGGTCGGCCGATAGGCGGCCGTGGGGCGGGCCTGGAAGCGATAGGCAGGATCTACGTAGTCCGCGTACAGACGAACGGTCACACCGAGCTCCGCGAACACCCGTTGCAGGCTGATCATGTAGTTGCCGATGGCGTCGCCGGTCGTGAGCACCGGCGTCATCATGTGGATGCGCATCGTCATCCGTTCTCCTGTCTTCCCGGAGCCGTTTGCTGCTTTGCCTCCAACGCCTTGAGCTGCCGCTCCAGCTCGGCCACGCGCTTCTCCAGCCGTTCCACGCGTTCTGGGGTCTGGTCGGCATCAATGCCGCTGACGATGCCGTTCAGCACACGTACGGCCGAGGCGTTGATGCGCGCCTGCGTTTCGGCGGCACGGTTGACGTAAAACACGACCAGCGCGTGGGCCAGGCCGCGCACGCGCTGCCAGAGCTTTCCCACCAGAGGAACCTTGACCGGCGTCAGATAGGGTGCTACGAAGGTCCGATCGTAGGTCTGATTGAGCTGAAACAGCTCATCATACACGTCATGGTCGAAGATCCGTCCGGCCGCGGCCTGTCGCGGCGGCCGCACACGTTCTTTGCCCTGTTTTGTGGCAAGATAATCACGGATTCGCTCCATGATGACCTCGACCTCCACGGGCCCGTCCTGGTATCCTATGGCCTGAAGAAGCTCTGTATCCATGTCCAAACCTGGCCTCCACAACGTTATGCATCCTCGCTGTGCAACAATCGTTCGTAGCGTCGAACGATTTGCTCCCATGCGAAATTATCTATCACGTAGTCGCGGCCCTGCGCGCCCAGTCGCTGACGCAAAGCCGGCTGTCCGAGCAGCAAACTGACACATGCCTCGAACTCGGCATAGTCGGCAAAATAGAGGCCGCCGTTGGCCTGACGCACGAAATCGGTGGTCACCGCACAACGTTCGTGTACCAGTCCGGGCGTGCCGGCCACCCACGCCTCCATCAGCACGAAGGAAAAACTCTCATGCAGGGAAGGCTGACAGAGCAGCAGCGCGGCGGCATAGACGTCGAACAGTGTCCGGCGATCCACCCGTCCCAGGTCATATACACCTTCGGCCGGCGTGAGGTCAACAGGCAATGGGCCGTCTCCCGTGAGCACGAGGCTCACTTTCGGATGCCGGCTCTGCCGATAGCGACGAAAGTACTCGATCAACAGCGGCACATTCTTGGCCGGATCTCGCCGTCCCGCATACAGGATGAACGGCTCATGGATGCCATATCGCTGTCGGAAAGCTGCCGCGTCACCTGCATAATCCGTGTCTACGCCCGCGCCCATGAGCAGGCTGGGCTTGCCGGCGATCGGATACAAACGTTGCGCCAGCTGCTGCTCGGGCCGCGACAGGAAGAGGAGGCCTCGGGCCCGCGCGAACATCTCCCGATAAACCCCCATCCGCGCGTACGCCTCATCGTGCAGGCAGGGCATCAGCCACGCGCGCTCCGGGCAGACCTGAAGTCCCCAGTACGTCGTCCCGAACATGTAGGCGACGAAAATGAAAACATACTCCTGGCCGTGGGCGGCGATATAATCGAGCAATTGCGGGCTGCTGATCATCTCCCGCATGAAGACCGCTTCCTCTGTTGGGGAAACGGACGCGCCCGCCATGAGCCGCATGTTGATCGCATCGAACGCGTCGCGATCCCGGTTGGGCCGCACGGGAAACCGGCGGACGGCGACTCCGTTGACCCGATCCAGGCCGGGCCGATAATGATTGACTCCCCAGTCGCTGTACACATCGCGAGCGCAGGTTGTCAACACTTCAACCGGCATATTGCGCCGCGTCAACTGTTCAGCCGTACTCCGCACGAGCGCCTCGGCGCCGCCAGGCGCATCGGGCCCGTACCACGGCGTCACAAACGCCAGCTTCACCGACGGCCCTCCGCCCGCGCCGCCTTAAGCGCTTCCAGATCGCGGCGCAGCGCCTGCACTTCCGCCCGCAGGGCAACGATCTCCGCCTCTACTGCATGGGGCGGATGGCGATCAAGGTCCTCGACCAGCGCCGCCAGAGCGCCGGTGATCTCTCGATTGAATGCCGCTTGCGCTCCGGCCAGGCGGTTCACGTAGAAAACTACGAGCTGATGCGCGGCCGCTCGCACCCTGCGCCACAGGCCACCGACCACCGGCAGGCGTTGGGGCGTCAACACGGGCTGGACGGCGATCGCATCCATGACAGCTTCGGCTTCTGCAAGCCGATCATACACGGCCGGCGCGAAGTGGCGCGGCTGCCGCGTGGTTGCTGCAGCCGATGGCGCGGCCGCTTGCCCCTGCCCGGCTCTCGAATTCAGGTGACGTTGAATGCGCTCTAGCAGCGCTTCAACTGACTCCTCGGCCATGTCGGTCCTCATCTGGCGGCAAGGCTGTGCTCCGCAGCAAGTGTGTGATGAATGCCAGATAGCGTTTGGCGGCCTGTGCCGGTGTATGTTCCGCACGCGCATAGGCTGCGGCGCGCTGTCCGATGGCCTGGCGCCGCACCGGATCGGCCGCCAGATGCCGCATCGCCATCAGAAGGCTCTCCAAATCGTTCGGTCGCACCTTCACGCACACATCGTCGGGCAATTCGGCATACCAGCCGAGATCCGAGACGATCACCGGCCGGCCGGCCGCCAGCCCGCGCAGCGCGGTGGCCGAAGTCTCGCCCACCGTCGGATAGCGCAGATTGACCAGCACATCGGCGGCTGCGATCCAGGCCACGAAATCGGCTTTGTCCGCCAGGTAGCCGGTCAGGGTCACCGCGTCGCTCAGCCCGCGCTGGGCCAGCCAGGCCGGCAAGTCCAGGTCATGCTTCAGCTCGTCGCCGACCACCACATAGCGCGCCTGCGGATAGTCCGCGCGCAGCCTGGCGAAGGCCTCCAGCGCCAGCGTGAGCTGCTTGTTCGCGATCACCTGCCCGGCGCTGACGAAGAGGAGCGCGTCGGCGGGACATCCGAGTGCTTCTCGCGGTCGCATCGGCGCCATCGGCATGTGGATCGGCGCCGGGATCACTGCCAGCGGCAGGCGGGGCCGTGCGGCCCGGACTCTATCCGCCACGTATCGGCTGTGGACGATGACGCCCAGACTGCGATCCAACAACCGATCGTTGAGGGGCACCGAGTATAACGGGTGCTCGGCCTCGCCACGCTGAATGCGGTAGGCCAGCTCCACGCCATCCGTGCCCAACGCGTAGCCCATCTCGCGCACATAGCCAGCAAAATCGCCCCGTGGGATGGTGCGCGTGGCGATGAAATGATGCAGCCCGAAATCGTGCAGCACTGTGACACCGCCGTAGCGCAACAACACAGGATACATCGCCTCGTGGCAAAGGCTGTCGCCCATCTGATACAGGGCGATGTCGTATTGCCAATGCATACGCTCGTAGTCTGTGATCGGCCGTACCTCGAAATCGGCGCGCAGGTCATCGGCGACCTGATCGGGCGTCTCGACAAACAGCGTGATCTGCGCGGCCTGCGCCAGATACGGCAGCAGTTCGGCGCTGTAATCCGCAATGCCGCTGCGCGTCGGCGGCAATGGGCTGAAGTAGGCGATGCGCATAGGGCGCACGGCATCATCGCGCATCGCCGACCTCGGCCAGAGAGAATTGCCAGCTCTGGGCCACTATCTGTGTTGGCTTGTGATCGTAGGCATATTCCAGGGCTGCCATGTCAAAACGATACGAAACAGCCGGGCCGGGTAGCGGGTCTTCTAAAGGCCAGGCCGGACCGCCAGGCACAACGGCCCAATACACGCGGCGGCCAGCTCGCTGCCAGCGATGAACTGTCTCTGCAAATCGTGTCCGATCGAGCGCGCCAGGCGTCCGCAGCGTCAGGACATCATGCCCGTAAAGAAATCGCAGCGGCGTCCCCAACAGGTCTCCAACGCCGATCGGAGACACATCCCCGAAAATGATCACGGAACGCGGCGGCAATGTCGTGTTATAATGTTCCAGCTGGCCGATCAATCCTCGAAAGTCAATCTGGCTCACAAAGCCGCGCGCGCCCCAAACTATACCCGACAACCAGATGCCTGTCAACCCGATGACAACAAACCAACGGGTTGTTCCTTTGATGTGCAGATGAAGCCGGTGGATGAAATACGCGGCCGTCACGATGAAGAACGGCAAGACCGCCGGCACATAGCGCCGCATGGCATAGATCTGGTGCGGGTTGGCCTGAATGCGCCACAGGTAGAAAAACGAGAAAAAGAGGCCCGTCCCCAACAGGAAAGCTGTGCGCCGGTTCGCTTCCTTAATAAGCATCCAACCTGTGCCGGCGACGCTCAGGGCAATGCCGGCCGGACCCAGATACCAGCCGAGCCGCACCAGGTTCTCGTGATCCAGGTTGGGGACCGTGCCGCCGGCGTACCAGTATGGACTGACCCGCACTTCGCCGACATAGGGCCGCACGAAATAACCGTAGGCAGCGGCAACCGCCACGGCGCACGCGGCCCCAACGGCCCACAGCGGCCGTTGGGCCCCCATCCAGGCCGACAGGCGGCAAAAGGCCTGCGGCCGCAGCCGGGCCAACAGCCAACCGGCCACGATCAGCCCGCCGAGACCGAGCAAGGGCCCGGCAAAGCGCGTGACCAGCCGGATGCTGTAACCGAACAGCCCGGCGAAATAGGGCGTGCTGAACAGCGCGCCGTGCACCAGCGAATGGCCGGCCAGCGCGATGAAGAAGACGAAGAACCAGCCGTCCTGCCATCGTCCGTCGCGCGTGTGGCGCAACCAAAGCCCGACGAGCAGCGGCAGCAAGAGCAACACATACGCGTCGATGCGCGTCAGGAACACCTGGCCCAGCGCGGCACCGGCCAGGCCCGCCCACAGGCCACGCGGCTCCTGCCTGTCCACCCAGGCGACCAGCGCCCATGCGCCCGTCCACAGTAGATACTGGGTCAGCATCTCGGTGGTCGGATAGCGGGCGAACCAGGCTTGCAGCGCGGTGACAGAGAGGGCGGCCAGGGCCAACAAGCCGACGTGCCAGCCCCACAGCCGGCGCACGGCGAAGTAGACCGCCAGTGCACCCAGCAATCCCCACAGTGGCGTCATCAGCAATTCGGCGCGCAGGCCACCCAGCGCGTAGGCGATCGCCTGCCAGACCGGATGCAGCGGATAGAATTGCGGAATGATCAGGCCGGCAGGTGTCCCGGGGACGTAGAAGCCCGGAAAAATGTAGTAGGGCGCCATCTCGCCGGCCGGCAACGGCCGCAGCAGCGCAGGATAAAGCGCCGGATCCAGGTCGGCCAGCAGCGGATCGTGGATTAAAATGCCGCCGGTGCGCGCAATGCTGGCACCCAGATTGACATAGACGCCGGCATCGGCTGCGCCGGCGATAAATTCATGAGGACGAAAAAAGAGCCAGAACGCTACCACCAGCCAAAGGGCCAGCGCGGCTGCCTCACGGTAGTTCAGGTGTCGTAACAGATCCGAGACCGGCTCAGGCGTGCGGTGCCGGTGACGCCGCCAGGCGAATACGGCCAGCACCAACGTCAGCCCGGCCCACAGGATCGCCAGATGGCCCAGCGCGAAAAGGCCCGCCTCGGCCAGCAGCAACGCCGGCCAGCCGCAGATCAGCACGCCACACGCCAGCCCGGCGAAGAGGAATTCCGGCGGATCAGCGCGGAATCGTTTGCCGGCTGCCAGGAGCAGTAACGCGCCCGGCAACAAGGCGGCGCTCGCCAGAAGCGGCAAGGCAAGCAGCTCAGGCCGATCCATTTCAACTATCCTGCCCCTCGAATCCGGTTCCTCCGCGCTCCGTCTCATCGTCTTCATCTGGCCGCCGCAGCTCCTGCACGAGCCGCTGCATCTGTGTCAGCCGCACACGCAGCTCGGCCACATCGCGCACCAGATCCGACTGCTCGCGATCCTGTGTGATCAGCCAGGCTTCATGATCGCGCAACCGGCCCTGCAAGCTTTCTGTATGACTCCGCAGCTGGCTCACCAGATCGGTAAGGCGTGCCTCCTGGCGTTCCAATCGGCTCACCAGATCGGCAAGGCGTGCCTCCGGGTGTTCCAGCAACGTCCTCATTTCTCCCAATTGCTGGACCAGAAGTTGATTGAATTCGCTCTGCTGCTGGCTCAGCGGTCTGACGTACCATTGCGTCGAGATGCTGTTCCAGCAATGCCGAAACCAGGCGATCAGCGGCCCGATGAACGGAAAAGCGGAGCGAAAACGATGCTCACGCAGCACGGCGCGATTGCGCAACTGTTCCATATCTGACCGGTCCGACATCCCGTTTGCCTCACGTTGCCCGCCGATGTGCCCACCGGCAGGGGCTATAGACCACACCATCCTGACGCTCGAGGTCGTCGGGGATGATGACGAAGCTGGCCATGCGATGCCAGTGATCGTAGGGGTGGACGACCTGACAGTCGTACACGGCAACCGTCAGGTCGTAGCGGCCGGGCAGCAGCGGCAGTGCATCCACGATGTAATCCACCACCCCCCGCCCCTGGACGACCTCGATGGGGAAGCCACTCCATACGGTATTGGGGCCGTTGAGGCGATAACCCTGCTGATCGTAAATCGAAATCCCGAAGGCCGGTTTTTCGATTGGCTGCAGCGCATGGTAAAACATCCGCACGATCATCGCTTCGCCGGCGCGGAACACATCCCGTGGCGTTTCGTATGCGTCCAGGATTTCGGCCTTTTCCAGGCGAACTTCCCCAGAACCCCAGCGGCCGCCGCGCCTGAGCAATCGGGCCGAAGCGTCTTCTTCCGCCGTTGTGGTTTCGTCTCCGGCCGCGCCGGACTCGACGGCCGCCGGCTCTTCCACAGCCGGAGCAGTCACGGCGCGGTCCTGTTCGGCCGTCCATAGCGCTTCGAGATAGCGAGAGGTCACGACGTCGGTGGGGCCGTCGGCGCGAACCACGCCGGCATCCAGCCAGATGGCGCGCGTGCAGAGCTTCTGCACTGTGCCCAGATCGTGTGAGACCATGATCACCGTGGCGCCGCTTTCCTGGATCTCGTTGATGCGCCTCAGACAGCGATCCTGAAACGCCTGATCGCCCACTGCTAGCACTTCGTCAATCAGCAAGACCTCCGGCTGAAAGGCCGTGGCCACCGAAAACCCCAACCGCATCGCCATGCCGGAAGAGTAGTTGCGCACCGGCATGTCAATGAATTGTTCCAGTTCCGAGAAGGCGATGATCTCATCTATCTGGCGGCGGATAAAGGCGCGGCTCAGGCCCAGGATCGAACCATTCAGGGCGATGTTCTCGCGTCCGGTCAGATCGGGATGGAAGCCGGCGCCCAGCTCAAGCAGGGCTGCCACGCGTCCCTGGACGTTGATGGTGCCGCTGGTGGGTGTGATGATCCGGGAGATCAGCTTGAGGACGGTGCTCTTGCCCGAGCCGTTGGCGCCGATCAGGGCCAATGACTCACCGCTTCTCACCTGGAAGGAAACACCACGTAGCGCCCAGAAGCTCTCCGGTTGCAGGCGCGGCTGGCGCCGCAACGCGTTGACCAGCGCGGCCTGCCAGGAACGAGGCCGCTGGTAATCCAGCGTGAACTTCTTGGAAACGTCAAGGAATTCGATCGCGATCGTCATGGCTGCTCGCTGCGACCGATCAGGCCGAGTTCGTATGCCGTAAGCGGCGTGCCCATTTCGCGCAGGGTGTAATGTTGCTGGATATTGGGATACAGCGAACCAAAGAGCTTCTCATCATCTTTGACCAGATAGACTGATCGGCCAGCCGCCAGGAGCCGCTCAATTGCCTCCAGGACAAGGCGGTTACGTGTCGCCAGGTCTGGCGCCTTGATGCGCCGATAGTTTAGTACCGAGCGCTCACCGTAGAGAATAAAGGTGTCTGCCAGATTGTACGCCAGCACTACCGAGTTAGGGGCGAACGCCTGCGCTGTGGCCTGTGTCACGCGGACCGCGTTGGCTGTTCCTGCATTACGTTGGCTAAGTTCCGGTATGGTATGCTGAACGAGGCCGTTGATGCAGATCAATCCTACTGTTATGGTCAGGAGAGCTTTTGTGATCGGATGGCGCATCCGCATGGCAACCCAGGCTAACGCCGCCGCTGCCAACAGGTAGCCGGTCGCCAGCGCGGGCAAGAGATAACGCATATTGATGAACTGCCTGGGCGTGAAAACGCTCACGGCATAGATCGCAATGTTGGCGCCCCCTACCAGGGCCAGCAGCCAGGCCAATGCATGACGCCGGTATAGCAGTAGCCCTGCCGCAGCCAACAACAACCAGATGTGCATGTCCCGCCATAAGCCCTGGGCGATCGCCTGACTGCTGATGTCATTCCAGGGTGGGGGAGCCTTGACAAACAGATACTTTATGGCGAAGAGCGGAAAATCGTACAGACGCTGGCCCCACGGCTGGTAGGCGGTGGCAAGGATCCCGCCATAGGCGCGTGCCTGATAAGCCAGCAAACCGACAATGCCTGGCGCCAACCCCAGACTCATCCAGCCAAGCTCGAACGCGCGTTTGTTGCCAGCGGTGACCAGAAGATGGTACATCAATATCACGCCCACAAAGACCACGTTGATAAACTTGGACAGCACGAGGAGCGCCAGACATAGGCCGCTTCCTACAAAAACCAGATTGCGCCCTGATTTCTGGGCCACCACATAGAGCGCGATTCCTCCCAGCAATAACGCCAAACTCGGGCCGTCGGCCCATAATGAGGTGGCGAAGGTGACCGCCACGTGGGACGTTCCGAGCAACAGCACGGCAAAGACGGCGCCCCAGGCCCTGCCCAGACGATAGCCGAGCACGGCCGCAGCACAAAGGCCCAAACCGGCCATCAGCGGTGGTGCCAGATAGAGCCGCTCCAGGCCGACCGCCCGATACAATACGCCCAGTATCAACGAGAAGCCCGGCGGGAAGACCGAATACGGCTGTGGGTCGCCGGGCGCCCGAATTTCGAATCCGTGGGGATTGAAGTATGGGCCGATCGCCGCGTTGTTCGGATCGTAGTATTGAATGCTGCCTGTTTCGGCCAGCATCCGTCCCATCAGCACCATGCTGGAGGGGTCCCAGGGGGGGGCTTGCCGTTCGGCAAAGGCGCAATAGAAAGCTGTGAGGCCAGCAACAAGCAGCGCCAGGGCCAGCCCAACGCCAGGCTGGACAGATGCGATCGGGTTTCTCCAGAGCGAAATCACTTATGAATGCCTGCTGCAGAATAAGCGGAAGAAGCGTGTCTTCTCATCGGGCTTCCGGGCGCTACCGATATATGATCGGTAAGAAGGTGCCGTAGGCATACACGGTTACGGTTCCGGACATGACATTGTCTGTTTCGTTTTCTTCGACCACTGCGTTGTTGCTGTCGAGCTTGACCCAAAACGGATGGACACCCGCAGTCAAACCGGCCCATTGGACGCCGACCCGTTGCGATCTGATGCTACAGCCCCGCAACGTGCCGGTAAACGTGATCGAGCCGATCGGCTGCGAAAGCCCACTGTCAGCATAGAACGTGACCGTGAACGGAATCGAGCTATCTGTGCTTCCGCTATTCAGGATATCCACCCACAGCCCGGCGGTCGCCGTCCCTCCTGACGGGCCGATGTATCCCGGGTAACCGCCGGCACCGACTGGCCGCAGATCCATCGTTGCCTGCCGCGCCGCAACGGCATTCTTGAACTGCTCACCGACAAACGTTAACGCGGTTGATGCCTGATTGATCAGGTTGCTGGCCGACCCTGCACCCGTGGTATAGGCAGCATACCACATCCAGCGCTGCACCAGGCGATTCCGATCCAACCCATAGCCCAGGTCAGGGTCAGCCGCGGTCTCCAGATAGTCGAAGGAGCGCAGCATGAAAGTGCTGACGCGTTCGGGCGTGAAGCAGTTGCCGTACTCGTCTTGCAGAAAACAGCCGGCCTCATCTATCTCATAGGGGTACAACAACGAGTATTCCGACAGGATGAGTGGCTTTTGCTGTTGACCGTGTTGCTTCATCCATGTGCGCATGGCCACGATCTGCTCGGCAAACACGGCCATGTCATCGTGCTCGGCGAAGCAATAGACGCCAGGGTCGCTGCAGCGGTTCGGGTCGCCGCCGCTTTCCCGGATTGCCAGGGCCAGGTCGGTGCCGAGCGCGATATTGGCGATCCCGTTGGGGCTGCCGTCCGGCAGTGCTTCGGGCAAGATGTAGAGATGCATGTTCCAGATGTCTACCGGCATATCTGTGCCGTACACCCGACGATATTCCTGCCACACCTTGTCGAGGTATTGCAACCGCCCCGGCGTCACCTGGACCAGCCCGGCATTGGCGACCTGGGCCGAAGGATCGCGCTGCTTGATGAAGTGGTAGACGTCATGATAAGCACGCGCGTATATTTCAGGATAGGTGTCGTCCTGCGTGGGTCCGAGACAGTTCTCGGGATTCGGCCCACGATCTGGCTCATTGCCGACAATCCAGATGGCGCCCGGTGCCGACTTGATGATGGCTCCCAGTCCTGTCTCGGTCAGCGGAGGCTGGGTGCTGTAGCCATCCAGGTACTCACAGCCGTTCTTATTCTGTCTGACGCGGATCACCTGAACGAATTCGGCTGTAATGCCGGAGGGCGGCGCGTGCACACTGAAATCCAGCGTCCACCCGGCGCGCCATGTGGGAAGCCATTTCAGCTGTGAGCCCCATGCTGCGACACCGTAGCGGCAGAGGGGTGGCGCCGACGGATACATGTGCAGCACATTGGGCAAGAATACCGATGCCACCGGCACGGTCGAACTCGGATTCAGGAGCACGCTCGGCAGCAGAGCCGTGAAAGCAGTATTCGCGTCGAGAGCCAGGAAGGACCGGGCAGACGCAGCCGGCTGCAACGATCCGGCGCCGTCGGCCACACCCGTCGAAACGATCAGCAACAAGAACAAGCCCGCCATGAGACCAATACCGATCACTACTCGATCCATACGCCATTCGTGATTCACCGCAGAACTCTCCCGTCGTGTTTGATTGAAGCGACGCCACACATTGCGCCGATTGCATCTCAAAATGCTGCGCCCGCTTCCCGCTAGACGTATTCGCCGAAACGATCGCGGAAACGGATGAAAAACCAGTAGCCAAATGCCAGCACCGCCACCGCCGTCACTGCAGTACGCGTGAGAAAATCCAGGTCCGTGCGATAGCCCCAGTATAGCAGGTCCCGATAGGCAGCGATCAGCGAAGCCATCGGGTTCAAGATGTACATCCAGCGATGCACATCTATGGTCATGCCCCAGAGCTGATAATTGGTCGGCAGCGATGCAATCGGATAGACAACAGGCGTCAGGAAAAACCAGGCCAGCATCACCACGTCCATGATCATGATCGTGTCGCGGTAGAACACGTTAAGCGTGCTCAGCACCAGGGCCACGCCCAGAACGAAGCAGGTCTGAATCAGAATGATCAGGGGGAGCAGCCAGAGCCACGGACTAAATGTGGCGCGCGATACAAGCAGAACACCGAAAAGGACCACGAGGCCCAGGAGGAAATTGACCAGATTGGCCAGCACGCTGCTGATCGTGAGGACTTCGCGCGGGAAATATACCTTTTTGACCAGATTGGCATTGCCGGTGATGCTGTTGATTCCGACCATTACGCCGGAGCTGAAGAAGTTCCAGGGGAGCAAACCGCATAACAAGAAGATCGGGTAGCGTTCGACCTGACTCGGCAACAGCACCGTAAAGACGATGGTGAAAACGAGCATCATCCCCAGCGGGTTCAGCAAGCTCCAGAGAAAGCCGAAGAAGCTGTTCTTGTAGCGAACCTTAAGGTCGCGCAGGACGAGGTTGGCGATCAGATTACGATAGCGCAACAGCTCGCGCGCACACACAAGCAAAGGAATGCGCATCCAGAACGATTGAGGTTGGGAGCGAACCGCCAAAAAACAGCTCCTTCTGCCCGAAGATGACCCGGTTACTTGCCGCTGCTGGTGGCCCGTTGTGGCTGCGAGGCGTTTCGTGCTGGCATCCTCTCGATCGCTCGCCGGTAGATATCGGCGATGGCCAGGCCGGCCTGTTCCCAACCGAACTGCCGGATCGCTCGCTGTCGCAAGCGTCGGCCACGCGCCGCAACGTCTGCAGGCTCCGCCGGAAAGAGGGCCGTCAACAGCGTATCCGACAGACTGCCGACATCGCCTTTCACGGCAAACAACCCGTCGCTGCCCAGATACTGCCGCGCCACGGGGGTGTCAAAGGCTACCGTGGGCAGCCCGACCGCCATGTAATTCAGCAGCTTGCCCGCGCCCTCCGTCAAGCTCAGCTTGGGCGCTACGGCGACATCTCCCAATGCCAGGTAACGCGGGGCCTGGGCATACGGCACACGGCCCGTGAAGGTGACATGATCCGCAATACCCAGCCGCTCGGCCCGATGCCGGTAATACGGTTCGTTGGGAAACCCCATCAACAGCAAATGTACATCCTGCCGTTTTTCCAGGATGCGCGCCATCGCCTCGAGCAGCAATCCCGTTCCCTGATACTCGGCCAGCAGCCCCAGATAAACGACCAGCTTGCGATCGGTCGGGATGCCCAGTACACTGCGCAGGGCTGCCAGCTCCTGGGGCGAGCAGGCTTCGGCCGGCCGGAACATCTCGGCGTTGACGCAATCGGGCAACACATATACCTGCTCCGGCCGACAGCCGAACTCCTCCTGCAGAAATTGCGCGGCCTGCGTCGAGCTGGTCAGGATCACCGGCGCGTGGCGGACGATCCAGGCTTCGAGCCGGCGAAAGAAACGATAGGCTGGGCTGCCGGGGCGGAGGAAATGATGGTCCACCATCTCGCCGGTGAGGCTGCCCTGAAAGTCGAACACCGCCGGCACTCGGAACAGCCTGCCCAGCACCAGGCCGATCAGCGCGCCCTCGTGCAGGTGGGCATGAATGATATCATAACGGCCGCGAATGAGCAACTCCAGCGTCTTCAGGCCCAACAATGCGTCGAAGGCGATCTTGTGCTTGCTGGAGCCCACCAGGTAGTGCCGTCGCCAGGGGATGGGCAACGTGCGGCGGATGTCCAGGCCGGGCACGTCGTTGCCGTTGTAGTAAGTGGCAATGGTCACCCGATGCCCCAGCTGCTGCAGCACCGTCGCCTCCTCCAGGATGCGCACATGGCAGCCGTAGTCGGCGAAGAAGCTGGTGGGGGCGAGCATGAGGATGCGAAACATTGCTGGCAGACCGGGGCTTGCGTCAAGCCATGATGAGGCAGAAGTCTCAAATCTGGGCAACAACCAGAGCTCCATATAGCATGGCAATTTTGATGTTACCGGCGTGCAATCTACTCCCTCCCTTATCGCCGGCCTACCCGTTTTTAGGGGCTAACCAACACCGTGTCCACAAAAATACCCACCAGTGGGACGACCAGAGCTTCCGGCCCGAGCCGGGTTTTATCCTGCCAGATAGCATCATCTGGCTCGACAAGCTGGATACCAATTCTTATGTTGGCAGGCAATGGCTCCACTTCGATAGTGAAGTGGCCATCTTCCTGAATGATGCCGCCGCCCAGCTCAACCCCTATATGAGTCAAGTCGAGGATTTTAATGGCTGTCCCCTTTATGCCGGTACCGCTGACCACAGTAGCACCGGCCCGAATCGGGCGTGCAATCTGAAAACGTTCGGTGACTGGCGGTGTCAAAGGAGAAGATTGAGATGCTGGTGCGCTTGTGGTCGTTGCAATAGGCGAAAGCAAGGGACTCGATTCCACGGAGGGACTGATGATTGCGGGTTTGGTGGTTGGTAATTCTTGTAACGGCTGGCAAGCGGCAAGCCCAGCGATCGCTACTCCAATGAGAATACAGCGGACAATATACATGTAGAAAAGCCTCGGAAGCAACACAAGCAGGAGCAACACAAACAAAAGAGGGGCTACTTTTTGTCAATAGCCCCTCTTTTGCAACTCAAGAGAGACTCAAGGTGTCACATTGAATGCCTCGTAGTTGATATTGTCTTGTACAACACCAGCCAGAGGCGCTTCGTTGATGATGCCGATGATCGGCTGATTCGCGGTTACAGTTACCGCGGCCAATGAACCGTCGGGTAGTCCGGTACCCCCCGCCCAATTCGCCAACGGATAGACACTCGTGTTGGTCATATCAAGGAGCAACGCCGACTGCTTGGCCGGAATGTTGAGGTTGTTGTAGGTATATGTCGTTGTACCTACCTTGAAGACCACCGTTGCTGTAGCCGGATTGTTGCTCACGTTCTGGATAGACATGCCGCTTCGCTTGCCACCGAAGTCCTCTTTGAACACTGGAGCGACCAACTTAGTTGTCGCCGCTTTGGCGGGGAAAGCGGCATACGTAGTGGCGCGCTGTGTGCATCCGGCACCACATGGCAGAAAAGCCTCGTTGACCACACCGGCAATATTGCCCGTCGCAGTTGCTTCCGCTGAAGCTAAGCAGCCGGCAGGAAGCAGAGACGAGTCCAGATAGGTGGTGGACTGTTTCGGCTGCAACGTGCGAACAGGTTCCGTGGCTGTAAACGGTGGCGGACAACTGCCGCCAGCGCCCCGGTATACCATTGTGACGTTTACAGCGGCATCGCCAACATTCTGTACCTGTAAGCCGGTGGAACGTCCACTGAGTTGCTTCTTGACGACCGGGAATAGAATACTGGTATCGAAGTCATTAGCTGTAAACCCCGTTGTGCCCTGCAAGATCAAGGCCGGAGCTGTAGTCGTCTCGTACTCAAGCACCATACCGGCCAGATTCTGGGTAGAAGTAACGGTCAGTGACCCGATACGGCTGTTGGGAACACCTGCATCGGCCGGAATGATTACCGCCATTTGGCCAGGGGCCAGGGAAGGCGAATTATACGTGTATTCTACTGGAGACGGATCGGTCAGCCCGGTACCCATCAGGAATCTAGCCGTGAAAGTAGCACTAGCCGTGCCGGCATTCTGAATATAGAACGCCGTGGTCTTGGGGCCAAAAGCCGCCTTGGCCAATGGGAAGACCAGCAAGGTACCGGTGCTGGCATCATCAATGCCTCGATACTGCGCTGCGGCGGTGCCGCCGGCAACGCCTCTAGATCCTGACAAGCGATTCGTCACATTGACCACTGCTTTGATGGGCTGGTCAGACGACACTACAGCGGAGCCAATAAAACCAGTCGGTACGCCCGGCACATCTTCTGCAAAGAACGTGACCGCTCCCCCAGCAGGAATGGTCCAGTCCCTGGTGTATGTAGTTGCTGGATTAGTCATGTCATACAGCGTGACTGACGCTGTGGCCTGTGAGGCACTTACATTCTGAATGGTGTGGCCAGAATAGAACCCACCTCCTGGAGGTCCACCAGACGCGCTCACGCCAACGGCACTGATAATGAGCGCTATAATCAACAGTCCTGTGGTACCTAAGCGCCGCGAAACGGATAGCATAGACAGCTCCTTTCCTAGATGATTGGTGGCATAGCACACCCACACTCGAAATCTAACATCAATCATACAGCACTTCTGCGCGATATACAATAGCCTGTATGGGTTAATTTGCGGTCTCAGCCCAGATATCCCAAACGGCGTAGCCGCTCTGTTAGCTCTGTCTCTTCATCGGGGGAAAGAACGAGCTCACTCTCTGACTCCATTTTCGGTTGCAGGTCTGCTTTGCTGACAGGCGTCCATAGACGTTCTCCGGAATCTCGTAGTAATTGTTCATGCCAGACTTGTCCCTCCATCGGTGCATCGGCAGCGACTCCAAGCAGATGCAGAACTGTAGGCGCAATATCCACCAGTGAGTACGGTTCCCGCCACGAACGTTGAGCAAAATGCGGGCCTGCGCAGGCCGCCATCCCGACTTCGCGGTGGCTCCCGGTTTCGAAACTGGCTGGTTGTTCAAACACGACGCCAGGAATCGTTCCGAACTCATATCCTTGTCTGGTGATGTATGCCAGGTCTCGCATAAACACCACCAGATCGGGGGCTCCCTGCAGGATCGCGTCGCCGAACAGGTCTTCCCCGCGCATCATTCTGGTCACCACAGGCAGCCGATCATCTGGATCAACCAACGCAGATAATTTTTCCTCTAACAATGTCAGCAGGGTTTGGTATTCCCGGCCCGATTCAACGATTCCTTGGGGTTCCCGTCCGTACAAGTTAATAAAGATCTGGCCATGATAACCGTAACTATAAGCACGAGAACGAGGCCAATCCACGATCTCAGGAAACACAGCGCGTTCATGGGCTGGAAATGCATCCAGTTGTTCCTTCAGCACACGACGCAACCAACGCTCAAAGGCTGCAAACCCCATTCGTTGCAGCTGTTGGGAGATGCGTTGGCGGGTCAGGCCCAAGCGCAACATGGTTCTTTGCGATAATGAACGCGAATTTGCGGAAGGTACTGTTGCCAGCAAACCTTCTTGTCTGAGCCATTCGTTCAAATATACGTCTTTATAGAGTGGTCCAAAGCCATGATCGGAGACGAGGATGACATCCACATCTGAACCAGCCGCCTCCAGAAACCTGGCAAGCTTGCTGTCAAGATGGCGGTAGTATCGCTCAATCGTATTCGCATAACGGTCATCAGCCAGGCAGTCGTGCTGCGGATGTGATTCGTCCATGTGTTTCCAGAAGTAATGTGATACCTCATCCAGATCACGGAACACTACGATAAACAGGTCCCACGGCTCCCGGCAGAACAGGTCGAGGGAGACATCGGCCAGGCGGTCCGTCATCTCGTATATGTCTCGCAGATACGCGTCTTCACGTCCTGGTTGAAAGAACTCGATCCGATTCACACGATACCCGGACCTCTTAATCTCCGCGCCGAGTTCAGAAGGATAGGTAAACGGCCGACCTTCGGGTGTGCCTAACCCGGTGATCATGATACCGTTGATTGAGGTGGCGGGATAGGTCACAGGCACATTGATCACAGCCACCCGTCTACCGGCCTGACTGGCCAGCGACCAAAAGGCGGGTCGCTTCACATCATTCGCTGTGACTAAGCGCAGCCGATAATCATCATGCCGACGTTGCACGAAATCGAACACTCCATGTTGGCCGGGGTAAACTCCTGTGGCAAAGGAAGCCCATGCTGCCGGTGATAACACCGGGATTACTGAACGCAACGGGCCATATCCTCCGCGTTGCATCAGGCTTGCCAGGGCTGGCAGTTTACCAGCCCTGGCCCATCGCTCAGCCAAATCCCACGTCGCACCATCATAACCAACCACGAGAACGCGTGCATTTTTATCGGTACTGACTTTCATTTATTTGCCTCAATCACTGTTGGCTCTCCAGACGCGATACGCCGTAGCTGGTGTAGAACCAGCGACGAGACCGCACTCAAGAATACCGCAGATGAAATCAACCGACTCCAAGCAGACCCCAATGGGCCAAAGGAGGGAATCAATAGCCAATTGGCAACCAAGTTCACGCTCAAACTGATCAACAAAACTCCGGCCACACGATTCTGGTGTCCTACCGCGATCAAGTAGCGCACCAACGGAACATTGACAAAGAGAAAAACAACGTTCCAGATCAGAATCACCAATACCTGTTCGGTGGCCTGGAAGCGCGCGCCGAAGATTTCTTGGACTAACCAGTGAGCTGTTAGCACAGTGCCCAGCGCAATCGCCAGGCCAAATGCGAACATATTACGCGTCGAGCGAAAGATAAATGAACCTAGTAACTGAGGTCCCTCACTGCGTAGACGAACCAGACGAGGATAAACCGTCACGCGATAAGCTTGTGATACTAAAGTTAATAAATTGACGATCGAGGCCGCTGCGGCGTAGATCGCAACTGTGGCAGAGGATTGGAGCGCCGACAGTAGGATCACATCGCATTGATATTCGAGAGCCGACAGCAGGCTCACCGTGCCGAAGCCGGGCATCAGCCCAGCCATCCGGCATAAGAGCGGTCGCTCCAGCTTCAGAGGTTTTAATGTCGTTCTAGATGTCCTGACCGTCCGAACCGCATTGAGGGCCACGATCGCGGCACCGATCAAGGAACTGACCGGCCAGAGGACAGCTATGGCACCCACTCCTCCGACCATGAGCGCGATGCTGCCTACGCCTGCGCGTACCAACAATACCGTGAACGCGGCATATATCAAACTCCTAAACGCGCCAAACGCGTAAAGAACTGCGTGTCCAACACCCACCAGGCCGTCGAATACCGCGCTCGACACAATCAAATAAAACGCGCTCAGGTAGTTTGAGGGTATCTGATTCACCGTTCGTCCGAACAAGATCGCGATCCAACAAAATAACATAACCGCAGGCATACGGAGTGCGCTGTAGGCGGCGACCAGTTTCAGGACATTCTCCGGCGCTGTTGTCACTTCGCGAACGAGTAGATCATCAATTCCCCCAAACAGTGTTGTCAGGATTGCTAAATAACCTATGGCCAGGGCAAACACCCCGGCGTCTTCTGGCCCACATAGACGCCCAACTAGGATAAAAACGATTGTTCCAGATGCTCGCCACATTGCATTGGCTATTAATGCAAAAAATGCCTCTTGTAGCGCATCGGGCGATGGAGGGCGAATTCTATTCGGTGTCATGCTTGACGTTCAGCCACTATTGTGAGGATAGCGCCGCGCTCCAGGCGATCTACCAGTGCGAAATAAGGCCTGAACAGATAGCGCCATAGCGAAAACCGTACGAAGGCCTCCAGGCCCTGACGCAGTGCCGTATACCCTAATCGGGCACGCAGTCCGATGATGACACTGTTCGCGAAGGTGGTGTAGCGACCATAAAAACAGTAGCTGTGCAGCACGCGATACCCGCTGATCTCGAGCAGTCGCATAATGTCTTGTTTACGAAAAATCCAGAAATGGCGTGGCGCATCTAAACCTGTCCAATATGGCCCGAATATCCGTGCGTCGAAACTGTCCAGATTGGGGACACTGACGATCAGCAATCCTTGTTGAGAAAGCAAGCCTCTTAAGCGATGTAGCGCGCTGCCTGGATCGGGGAGATGCTCGAGCACATCCCATAATGTGATTACGTCGAAGCTTCCTGCTGGCCAGGGTGCATCTTCGATCTGTCCATTGAATACATCTAAATGGAATCTTTGAACGGCATAAGCGGCAGCGCTAGAATCAATTTCTATGCCCGCCAATCGCCATTGGCCATAGCGGCGCATCTCATTCAAGAAAAGGCCCGTTGCACAACCGACATCAAGCAAGGCCCCATGCTGACGCAATCGGCATACTTGAAGGCAACGGGTGCGCAGTTGCCGGTGCTTGAGCCAACGCATTACGGGAGAACGGAATGCATCCTCGATAGCGCGACCAAAAGGCTGATAGCTTGGGGGGTAGAAGCGACTGATTGCTTCCTGTGTGGGGCGCGGCGATTGATACAGCAGCCCACACTCATCGCACGTGACCAGACGAAACAGCCCAGGCAAACCATAGGCCCAATCGGCCAATTCATACTTTAGCGTCTGACTTGCACTACCACAAATCACACAACGGACTACCTCGAAATCCCCATCCATAGTTGTTTGTTGCACAGCTCTCTCTATCTGCAAACCCGCACACGTTGTCCGAGGACGGGCAGTAAACTCGCCGTCGGCATAAACGCTTCACCGGATGGCGTGCTTTCTAGCATGAGCCAGATTTCTCCTCTGCGTCCTTTCCAGAAACTCAGAGGCACAGGGGAATTGTGCTGATCTGTATTCAGCGGCCAACTATCGGTGGCAAGTGTTTCCCCATTCATCGCAAATATTAGGTGCGCTGTCAATGCAGTGTCTTTGAGGGGGCGACGCCACCTGGTCACAAGATAGAGGCGGCCATCTTCCATGCGGAAGTCGCACCCCCAAAAGGCAACGTCGCCGAATTCAGCAAGGGGTGTAGTCGCTGTTCTCCCCATCGGTTCCAGTAAAGGCGATCCCCCCTTGAATCCTGGCTGTAGACCTCGAAACAGGTCGCCATACCAGTCGGCAGAGCGTTCAAGGGCCTGTAATCGCTCAGGAGTCAAGAGCCAGATCGCCGTAAGTGTCCAAATCAACACGAGAAGTCCAATCTGCATTAGTTGAGGCAGCTTATTCACAAGGCATCCCCTTGAAGATCGTGTATTTTTCGGAGGTGAATACCGAACGGGCGCCACCTTGCTCCGCACGCAACGCCTCCGGACTTCCACGGCGTACGACCAAAAAGTCTGGGCATGTAATCTTCTGGCGAGAATTGTCCAAGTGGTCTATGGAAGATTCCGCGTAGACCAATTTATTCTGTAAACCAGGGCCAAAAAGGGGATACAGAATGACGCCTCCCCATCCATAAGCAATGGTGGTGCCTGCAGGGATATTTTGCTCAGACCATCTCAGCGCCTCATCCATTGCTGGCACCTGATTCATGAATGCTGTGCGTCGCATTCGAGACGGGAGCGATAAATTTCGTAGCACATCGGTTGCACTTGCTTCACCGTGTGCAGGCGCCATGAATAGCATAAGAGAGGCCAGCAAAACTATCGTAGCAGAAAGGAGCCGCCAGCCGATTTTATTGAAGACTTCCAGCATGGTTGCCACACATACACCCGTAACACCGATCGAGGCGAGGACATAACGCGTATGCCAGTTGGCTGGCGTCAACAAAAGAGTAGCCAGGAAATAGAATAATATCCCCCACTTGCGGCTAGAGGGCTGTTGAAGCGTTTGGATCGCAAAAAAGATTAAGCTGGGCCCTCCTAGGGCAAACCATAGTGGCCCCAGTCCGCCGAGTCGCATATCTGCTGTGTAGTGCGCAGCAGCCTCGCGCCATATCGTGATGGGGCGCAACCAACCGGGCATTTCGCGCAATGAAGAAGGCAAAGCCTCTTGATAAAACTCATCCGTTGTCCATACACCAGGCAAGAGCATTTGGCCATTTAATGTTATTTGCATGGGCCAGAACGGATTCTGATAATGCACCAAATTGAAGAAATACCAGCAGCCTCCAATCGCGATGCAGGCAATGATCGCGACTCCTAGACCGATCGCTGTCGTCTTCACTCCGACCCTGTCATACAACAGTGCCCACCCCAGGAGCATGAGCAGCACGAGGGCATGAATCGCGCCTGCGTACTTGAGGCCGATGAGAAGCCCCATCCCCAGGCCCACGATCAGTGACCGCCATACCGTGCCGAGCTGGTCGTCTATCGCAAGGGCCAATGAGACCAGGGAAATCGCGGCTACCTCCAGGTCAAAATAGGCCGCCCGCGCTTGAAGCATCGTTACGGGAGCGGTCGCAAACATCAAAGCGCCCAAAAAGGAGGCTGAACGACCGGCACCTACTTTGCGTGCCAATACATATATGGCTAACGTACCCAGCGCCCAAAATGGAAACTGGACGAGATCAGCAAGAGTATCGTCTCCTGTGAGGAGTATCGTGTAGGCGAGCAGCAAAGCACCGCCTTGTGGATAAGCCCGAATACCTCGATAAGGCGTATCTATTGCCCAAATGTTCTCGTTCTGGATGTGAAAGGCGGCCATAGGCAGATTTTGGGCCAAGCCATCCCAATCAGTGGGTGGGAGGAGGATCCCCAGCCACAATATCAATAACATACTTATGAATAATATTCCCAGTCCTACGACAAGGGTCGGGCTGCGCCGAGCAGAGCGTGTGGTCAGGCGAAGACTTTCGGCGATTTCTCGCAGCGCTCTAAGCAACGACTTTTGACACAAGACAATTTGAAGCGCGCTACCCGTGGAAATCAAAAAAACGACAGCGATCTGATTAAGCTGCGATATCAAGCCAAGAAGGATCAGCGCGGCGGTAACCTGGGCGACTGCGAGGATAAGGCTGCCCAAAATCAGGCTTCGACGTGAATGACAGACGGCAGCCCATAAGCCCAGGGAAGAGGTCAGAAGGAGAGTGGAGACAGCGAAGAAAGTCCACATACCTTATCTCTTCAAAGGACGGCAACCGACCTCATGTCTTGGAGACTTCGAAATATAGGTTCATATTGCCTCTCGAACGCCTCTCAGATACTCGCGGATTACATCCCGGCTTAGTTCACGCCTCAAGAGATGATGTGATGCGGTCCAGAAGGCATGTGCCAAGCGAATCGTTAGATTTAGAATATACCATAAATGGCGTGTATGACGACGGTAAAAGATTAAGCTGCTTTTCACCTGGAAATACTGTTTTAAAGGCGAGTCCTTTCCACCGGAGCTCACGGAAAGTGCGTGCCACATCAGGGCATGTGGCACGTACATGGCTGGCCACCCCGCGCGTTTGGCGCGCAAGCAGAAGTCAAGATCTTCATAGTACATGAAGTACTCTTCGCTGAAGCCCCCTATTGCTTCGTAGACTGAACGTCGAATCAACATTCCACACCCACTGATAAAGTCAACTAACTCGGGTGTTTCTGACTGAACCTGGTATTTCGGTGATGCTGTGCGTACAATATAGATCGGCCAATTGAACCGAATACCTGTAAACCAGGGGATTTCAGGGCGATCCGCGTAGCAGATCTTGGGGCCGAAGATCCCCACATCGGGATGGGAGCGAGCGACCTCTATCAACCGGGTCAACATATCTGGCGCAATCAGGGTATCATTGTTGAGAAGGAGGGCATACTGAGCCTCACGCTCAAAGATGTGCCTCAGCCCTTGATTACATGCGTGGGCGAATCCTTTGTTTGTTTCATTGCGAATCAGGATTACTGAAGGGTAGTGCGTCCGGATCGCCTCATAAGATCCGTCAGTCGAACCGTTGTCTATCACGACGATCTCAAATCGGGGGTAGGATAGCTGTGTCAGGCTTTCCAGACACGCAAGCGTATAGGCAATTGCGTTCCAGATAGGGATGACTATCCCCACAGCCGGCCAAGGCGTAATGCGGGAAGACATACTCGTCTCAGAATCAGGAGCGCTGGCTGGATGATATTCTGCGACTGTCATAGATTAACACATCCACCAGAGATTTCCATCGCCGCTCGCTGTTGGCCCGGGAGACGCCAGCGCCGGTGCGAGGCACCGAAGTACGGAGACGCGCCATTATTGCTTCAGATAAAGCGCGCGCATCACCCGGTTCCACCAGAATAATGTCATCTTCCTCCGTAACCGCCTCCGGTATACCGCCCACTCGGCTGACGATAACGGGGGTGCTGAACCCCAAAGCAAGCTGAAGCACCCCGCTCTGCGTGGCGGCTACATAAGGTAAGACAACTACATCGGCAGCCTTGAAGTACAAAGCAACTTCTTCATTCGGCACATAACGGTCCACCAATTGCACGTTTTGTTCTAGATCCAACGCCCTGATCTGCCGCTCGTAGTTCCTTCGGTCTTCCCAAAATTCTCCGACTACCAACAGACGTACCTCTGAAAACTGTGCCCGTACTGCGGGCAACGCCTCAATCAGAACATGCAACCCTTTATATTCTCGCACAAAGCCAAAAAACAGCAACACGGGGATGGTGTGCCGTATGCCCAGACGTTGGCGTGCCTCTTCGCGTGTGATGGGATGCTGTTCGAGCATGTCATACAAAGGATGGGGAATTATCTCCACATGTCCAACAGGAGCAATTTGCAACAGCCGCATCTTCTCTGAGGTGGATTGGACGACCACCTGATCAGCCTGCCTGAATACCAGACGGGCAAGCATTTTGCTCCAGATCCGGTGCTCATGAGGCAACACGTTGTGGCAGATGACGGCAATCTTGGCCTGACACCCCCACCGCAGCAGCCATTCCAATACCAGCCATACCGGAAACCAGAACTCATGCCACCACTGGAAAACGACTAGCTGTGGCCGATAAGCACGGATTTCCAGAAAGGTGTTGATCCAGGAAAGAGGATTGAGCGAATCAATCAGATAGCGGACGTTTGACGCTGCCAGGATCTGCGTACTCGGATCCCGATCCGTTTTTCCTGGGAAGAGCCAAGAAGGATACTGGCGGCGAAAAGAAACCAACAGCACATCATGGCCAGCGTCCTGCAGTTTCTGGTTCAAGACTGTTGTATAGTGAGCGATACCTCCTCGAAAGGGGTGAGTTGGCCCGATGAGTACGACCTTCATGATCCCTTTTCGTTATGTAGTTATACGATTACGATATAGTTGCGGATTCACGGCGTGGCACATAGCTGATTCATCTAATCCGCCTCCCAAGAACACGTTAATCTGCTCTACCAGGGGAGACGGGTCAAAAACGAGTTTGTTGTAATCTACCATCAGAACAGCGAAGTTCGGTTGGGCCATTAGCCACGTTTCTATCTGCCGCAGGTGTTTTCTAAAAATCTCTGCCAGTTCTTCATCGGATGTCGGCTCAGCCGGTTCATGATGTCGGGCTAACATGCGACGTTGTGATGCCATTACTTCGCCCAAATGGCGTTTCATGAAGATTACTTTGTATGAGTAAATAGACGGTAGAGATTTGAGCAATGGCGAGACGATCTTAATCGCTTTTCCGCGCGCTTCTGATAACCACACTGCTTCGCCAGCACCGAGTTTCTTGACGTTTTCGAATTCAAAATACCCTTCCGGGTTGTCTTCATCCGGCTGTCGCACATGATCAACCAGCAAAGGCAAACCGCCTGCCTGCAACATCTTCATCATGAGTGATGTGCCAGATCGCGGCAACCCAGAGACGACCACGATATCATCGTTCTGCGCCATGAAGCTCACTCTTGCCTTGATTACCCAGCCGCGCCCGCCACAACACTTCCTCCAGCATCCGCCGGTTCAGGCGCACCAGCTCGGCCACCAGCCCGATCAGCCCCACCTGGACGCCGACTATGGCCAGGATGGCGGCCAGGATGAGCGACTGCACGTGGCCGGCCCCGCGACCGACCGCGTAGAAGTAGAGGAAGCGCAGGCCCAGGATCAGGGCGCCGGCGATCAGGATGCCGCCGGCCGTCATGAAGACCCGCAACGGCCGGTACATGGTGTAGAAACGCACGATAGCCACTGCCTGCAACGCCAGGAACGACGGCATGTTGCGGATCAGGCGCGACCGCCGCGTCTGCGGGTTGGTGCGCACCGGCACGAACGCCACGGCCAGGCCCCGCGCGCCCGCCTGGATCAACGTCTCCAGCGTGTAGGTGTATTCGCCGAGCACCGTGAGCCGCAACGCCGCCTCGCGGCTGAACGCCCGAAAGCCGCTGGTGGCATCCGGGATCGGGATGCCGGCTGCCCGTGCCACCACCCAACTCCCCAGTCGCTGCAGCAAACGCTTGATCGGCGAAAAATGCGCCAGCGCCGCCACGCCCCGGTCGCCCACGACGATGTCGGCCCGGCCGGCGAGGATGGGCGCGACCAGCTTCTCGATGTCGGCGCCGCAATACTGATTGTCGGCGTCGGTGTTGACGATGATGTCCGCGCCGGCAGCCAGCGCCGCCTCCAGCCCCGTCTGGAACGCGGCGGCCAGGCCGCGATTGCGCGTGTGCCGCACGAGGTGATCCACACCCAGCTGCCGCGCGACCTCGGCCGTGCGGTCGGAGCTGCCGTCGTCCACCACCAGCACCTCGATGGCGTCTATGCCGGGCAGGGTCCGGGGCAGGTCGGCCAGCGTCAGCGGCAGGGTCGCTTCTTCATTGTAGCACGGGATCTGAATGATCAGCTTCATGCGCCGTCCGCTTCGTCCACACCACCTATGGCCACCAGCTCCTCTTTGCGTCGCCGGTCATACCGTTTGATCTCGCGCTCCCGACGCAAGGCCGCGGCCCGATCCGCCGTCTCTTCTCGATACACCAGTGTCACCGGCCGATGCTGGCGGGTATACGCACCCCCGCGGCCCGCATTGTGCTGCGCGATGCGACGGTCGAGATCGGTGGTCCAGCCCGTGTAGAGCGTGCCGTCCGCGCAGCGCACAATGTAGACGGTGGGCACGGCAGGCTCCCGCTATTTTCTGGGCTTCTCCGGCCGGCGTCCCCATCCGCCCAGGCCGATCATCTGGCGCATATACGCGCCGCTGCTCGGCAGATCGGACATCGGCAACGGCTCTTCCCAGACGCCTTGGGCTTGCGCCCGCACCCACGCGCTGGCCGCGGATTGACCGGCCTCTAGTTTCTTTGCCAGTTCCTCCTGCGCGCCGGCCGCGATCTGCTCTTTCCACAGCTCCAGTTCTTCGATCAACCGGTCAATCCAGTGGGTCAGGTATTTCTGGTTGGCCAGGCAGGTGCCCGCAGCGCCTTTGTAATCGTCTTCGGCCACCCAGGTGCCCGAGTAGAACTGACTGCCGGCCAGCTTGCGCATGTCGCCCCAGCCCGAGCTGGCGGTGGCGATGGACATCAGCGCGCCGGCCATCACCAGCGGCAACTGCGAGACGGCTGCCGCCAGCCCGTCATGCTCGATGGCATCCAGGAAGAAGGGCTGCGCGCCCATCGCCTGCGCCAGGTCCACGGCCAGGTTCAGCGAGCGATCGCTCGCCCGCTCGCTCGGGATCAGGCAAAAGAGCTTTTTGTCGAACAGGTCGGCCCGGGCGCTGGCGGTGTCCAGCGATTCGGCCAACACGATCGGGTGGCCGCCGACAAAGCTCACGCTCTCCGGCAGGTATTGCACCGCCCATTCGAGCACCGGCGCCTTGACGTCGGCCGTGTCAACGACCAGGCAGCCTGGCTTGAGCTCCGGGCCGATCAGTTCGAGCACCTCGCGCAGCGCGCCGGCGGGCAACGTCAGCAAAACGCGGTCGGCCCTGGTGACGGCGTTGATCAGGTTCCATTCGGTGCGATCCACCGCGCCCATCTGCTTCGCCTTGCCGGCGCGAGCCGGGTCCGGGTCGTGTCCGACGAGCAACACTTTGTCCTGGTAACGGCGAAGCGCCAGGCCGGCCGATGCGCCGATGATGCCCAGGCCGATGATGGTGATTTGCATTTTTTCTGCCATTGATGTGTCCCTTCAACGTCCTCCGTGAGAAATCCGTTCATCCGTTCAGATGAACCTGTCGCAACACAAAGCCGCCTTTCAGACATCCTCATCGGCTGCCTGCAGGATCCGCAGCAAGCGTATCAGCTGCGGGTCGTCCGAAACAGCCCTTTCCTCATGATAGCGGATCAGGGCTACGGCGAGCGGATCGCACCCCGCTGCTGCGGCCAGCGCCGCGCCGAGCGCCGGATGATGCAAGTAGGCCCAGAGGCCACGGCGCCATGTGCCGGATCGAGGCGCCGGGCCGGCCGCCCAACGTTGAAACAGCGTCGGCGCAAAGGCCTTCAGCAACACCCTCGCCACCCGATGCCAGATGTGGACGTCTCCGGCGCGTTTGGCGCAATCGTGCAGCAGCGCCGCCTGCATCAGTGCCGGATCGCTCTGCCCGGCGGCCTGCACAGCGGCCAGCACGGCCAGCCCATGTCGCTGATCGGCGCGCGACATGGCTGCGAACAGAGACCACGCGGTCGGCGGCAGATGGCGCTGCGCCAGCGCCTCTTCTGCCGGCGTCAACGGCCTGGTGCTCGCCATCAACACCCGCACGAACTGGCCGACCCGATAGGCCGCACGACGCAGTTGCAACCGCCCCATCAGAGTCCGAGCAGGAGCCGCGTCACCAGCCGCATCCCCTGCCCCAGCACCAATCCCAGGATGTTGAGCTGAGGTGCGACGAAGCCAAGCATGAAGAGGCCCAACAGGATGTGCGTGCCGTAGGTCGAGAGCGGCTCCAGCCGGCGCGCCGTTCGCGCGTCCACGATCCCGCTCAGCACGGCAAAACCGTCGAGCGGCCCCAACGGGATCAGGTTGAAAATGGCCAGGCCAACGTTGATCGAGACAAACAGGATGACGGCCAGGTGGAGGTCGAACGGCAGGTGCCGTAGCCATCCCGACCGCCAGAGCATGGCCGCAATGGCCGCCATCAGCAGGTTGCTGATCGGCCCGGCAGCCGCAACGAGGGCATGGCCGACGCGCGGACCGTAGCGCAACCGCCACGGTGCCACCGGCACCGGCCTGGCCCAGCCGAACGCCTGCGTGGCGATCAGCACCAGTGCGCCGAACGGGTCGAGATGGCGCAACGGATTGAGCGACAGCCGGCCCTGCCGCGCGGCCGTGTCATCGCCCAGCCGGTAAGCTACCCACGCATGCGCGAACTCGTGCACCGGGAAGCTCACCAGCAGGATGACCGCCAGAGCTAGCAACGTGATCGGATCGAATAAACCGGGCAAAGTCCTGGTCCGAAATCGTGAAACGTGTAACGTGAAACGTGTAACGTGTAACGTGTAACGTCAAGCGTCAGGAATCAAGGCCGACACATGACGCCTGTCGTCCGCAGCGCGTCCCCTATCGCAACAGAGATTATATCATACACGTGGGCGGTACTTCAAACAGGGGCATGCTGGCACCGTGAGCAGGCCGGTGTTGATCGCCGATTATGCGAGATTGACATATTCTTGAACTCATGCTATTCTATTCTCAATCGTTCGCGCCTGTTGCTCGACGCGTCTCAAGCTTACCCATCGCTCACCATGCGCATCGTCATCAATGGGTGGTTCACCGAGCAACCTGCCACCGGCAGCGGCCAGTATCTGGATGCGCTGCTGGCGTGGCTGCCGCGCGTCGGCGAAGAGCATGAGTTCATCGTCGTCACGCCGGGAATCAAAAAACCGGCCCATCAGCAAACCGCCGATCGGCCGATACTATCTGACGCTTCACGCCTGACGTTGCGCGTCTCGCGTTTCACGTCTTACGCTTCGCGCTTCGCTCCCAACCTCGCCAAGCTCTGGTTCGAGCAGATCGCGTTTCCGTGGGCATGTCTTCGGCTGCGGGCCGATGTCGCGTTCGTGCCGTATTGGGCAGCGCCGTGGTGGTCGCCGTGTCCGGCGGTCGTCACTGTGCACGATCTGATCCCGTTGCTGCTGCCGGCGTATCGCGGTGGATTGTTGCAGCGCGCGTATACGGCGCTTGTCAGCCGCACGGCGCGGTGGGCAGCCGCGGTGATCACCGACTCGGAGGCGTCGAAGGCCGATATCGTGGCCCGACTGGGCATCGCGGCCGATCGCGTCCATGCCATCCACCTGGCAGCCGATCCGCGTTACAGCCGGCCGGTCAGCCCGGCCGAGATGGCGCGCGTGCGGGCGAAATACGGCCTGCCGGACGAGCCGTTCCTGCTTTACGTGGGTGGATTCGACATGCGCAAGAACGTCCTGCGGATGATCGAGGCGTATGGCCGCATGCTCGACCGGCTGATCGCCGATCGCCAGCGCGCCTCAGCCCCCAGCCCCCAGCTCCCGGCGCTGGTCGTGGCCGGCAAGCTGCCCGCTGCGGACACGCCCTTCGCGCCCGACCCGCGGCCGGTGGTGGCCCGGCTGGGCCTCACCGATCGCGTGCATTTCATCGGCTGGGTGGACGAGGCCGACAAGCCGGCGCTCTACGCGCTGGCGCTGGGGAGCGTGTTCGTGAGCGAGTATGAGGGGTTTGGGTTGCCGGTGGTGGAGGGGATGGGGGGCGCTGCCCTGAGTCTGCCTGACAACGAACACGGCTGAACGGCTGTGCGCGCAATTGTGTCTTGAGCTGTTTTGCGATCATCCGATTTATGCTTCGGTCAATTACTGCTTGATGGCCTTTGATTCCGCAACCCATACAGCCTCAATCTCAATTCCCCACTCTTTGGTTTTCGACTGTAGTTTGGATTGTAGCCTGTCTCCAATCTCTATCTGGTTTTTCTCGTCGAGATCCGCTAACAACCGTCGTGATTCATACAAGGTCATGCGGATATCTTCCACTAACTTATGCTGCCATGCGCCCCTCAAGTCCGAGGTGCGCCATAATTTGTTGCGATCTATCATGAGAGAAGCCGATGACTCCAATGCAGCGTCAACTGCCCGAACGATATCCTCTCGCTGCAGCACACCGTTTTGACGTCTAGCACTTACCCGATAGCGTACCGCTAAGCTGACCTCGACCGATTTATTGTCCTTCAGAGCTATTTTCTGCTTTGAAGATACATAATTGCAGATACCGAGTGGTACGATCGCTATCCCTTTTTGGACGAGCGGCAAAGGGTGGAAATAGGCAGGTCCTTCGCATATGGTATGGCCTAGCGGGTGCCTGATCAGCGCTACACACGAAGATGGAATGTAGATGGGCTTCTTGAAGAGAAAGGCAAGCAAATATCCCAGGGGTATCCCCACAACCGTTACCACATAAGCGGCCACGCTGGCTGTGCTCTTCCCAATAGCTACCACAAGCCCGACACCCAATATCGCACAAGCTATTGCCACGATCGCCAACACGCGAATCACAAAATCATATCGCAGCCTCGTCTGCGGCGCGCACACAGAAGGCGATTGGGGTGGATTCCCGTCTGTCGGAACGGAGGGATCGGATGGTAGGGCCGTCGCCTCAGTGATTCCGGAATCACGCGGCGACTCTTGAGAAGTCGCCTGGTTAGTGTTAATACGGATAGAGCGCCTCAACAATACGGCTGCATTCGCCTACACGCAATGCTTGAAGTGCGTTCGCTATTTCCACGACCTCGTCCGAGATCCCCTGTCGTTGCAAAGCCACGGCCTGCGCGAGGACGGCCACTGCCCAATTATGCCGGTGATTGTTGCGCCAGATTCGTTCGGCTTCTGCGTACCGTCGGTTGGCGACTGCGAAATTGCGACGCGCATGTTCGATTGCCCCACCGTAGATCATCAACAGGGCTTCCATGTCTTGAATGCGTTCCCCGCGACAATGCAACTTTGCGACGAGTTCTGCTGCTCGCAAATACTTCTGTTCGGCCTGTTTCCACCGAGCCTCAGAACTTGCCTCATCAGGACCTGGACCCGCACGCAATATGCTTGCTGCGGCATCCAGCGCATTTGACAATGGATTACGCTCATTCGGTAATGACCTGAACAAACAAGCCAGCAAGTCCGCTGCTTCTTTCCACAAGGCAGCATCGGTATGGCATATGCTATTTGCTCTGTCTGTCATTATGTCCTTCCAATGGGCAGGGCAAACATATCACTCCTGATAGCCTCTCTCAGGCTGTATAGCTGCGTGAACACATCCGGTGAAAGCAACACTTTGGTAGCCGGATCATCAGCCATCTTCTCCATGGTCTCCAAAGCGCGAAGCGCCACAACGTAAGCCGCCTCTGGACCATCGTTGCTGACGTTGTGGAAACCAGCAACAATCTCTTCAATGATTTGTTTCTGCGCCTGGGCCCAGGCTACCTCCTTTATCTTCAGGACGACTGCTTCTGCCTCTCCCTTGCGAATCAGTGCCTCTCGTTCACTCTGTGCGATACGCACAGCCCAATCCGCCAGCCATTTCTCCATGAGCTGTCGCTGTGCTGCTTCAGGGATTTTGATCTTGCCGATGTCCACGCCGCTCACCGTCACCCCGATGCCGTCGCGCGTGATCGCATTGATCGCCTGCGTCAGCTCAGTCTTGAATTTAGAACGGAGATTCTCGGACATCGGCACGAGCTGTTCCAGGTCATATCTGCCGACGATATCCCTTACGGCGCTCTCGCCGATCGAGCGCACAGCATTGCGCCAATCCCCTCCGTGCGGCGACCACATACGGCGCAACCTGGTTTCGTTGTAAACAAAATGCCCATCACGAGTGTGCTCTTCTTCCGGTCCGGCATCTATGCGATGGAAGATCAGCACCTCGATCTGCTCGAGCATGACCCGATCGCGGGTGGGCACCTGTTCCACAATCACATGTTCGCTGCGGCCAAACAACGGAACTACCATGCTGACGCGTTCGCAGGGCTCTAGCCATGTGAGCCCACTCCCCACCACACGCGATAGCTTGCCACCTTTTTCCAAAATGACAGCATGCCCTTCTTGCACGGTCAATACGCCCGGCCCCCCGAAACGAGCCAGACGTTCTCCGCTTTGACCCCGGGTCTCCATCTGGCCATTGTTGATAATCCATGTCCCCTGCCCAATTCCCAGCAAGGCACAGACGGTGCTAAGAAATGCCTCCCACTCGTGCCCCTGGTATGTTTCATATTGGCTGTACATATTCTGGCTGGCGATGAAGCCATATGGGGCCACCAGGAATACCACCAACAAAGAGGAGGCTGCCAGACCAATCAGAATGCTCCAGAAGATCTTCAGCGAGTCGTTATCCATCAGGAACAGAAGCAGAGGACTCTTGGAAAGAATGTCTCGGTGAGTTGTCGGCAGGAAGAGGATTTCCGCGACGACCCAACTGATCAGCGCTGCGAACGTCAGGAAACAAATCAGAAAAGCGAGAAAACGCACGCTCGTCGTCGCATGAAGCGACAGCGATGGTAGTTCCAACGCGAAGATCAGGACACAAGAGGGAATAAGCAGGATGGGCCACGGCCATCCCATTTTCAAGAGAACAAAGCTCAAGAAAACCGTCGCGATCAGCTTGAAGATCAGATGTCCCACACCTGTCTGATCCTTTCCGGCGTCTCTGTTTCCCTGCGCCTCAAGAGATCAACGAGAAGACATCCAAGCGCTTATCGAAAAGACTGTCCTGGTCTTTCAATCTCAGACCGGCAGTCCAGCCAGCCTCATCACCCGCAGGCCCTCCAGGTGCAAGATTCGAGGGATGATGGTTTGGTAGATGCGACAATAAGGCGACTTGACATCGTAGCGCCCGAAGGCACGATACGTGACGAGGGGACATCCGCCGGCACACCAATACTTCCAATTGCACGACCGGCATCCTTCTTTTGCCTCTACGCTCGGATTCTGCACTCCGAGTGAGGCCTGCCTGATGTCGGCCAGGGGATCATGGCTGTACACATCGGTAACGGGACAATCAATCGTCATGTGGCACCCGGCGACCCTCCCACGCGGATCGAACACCAGGTACGATTCGCCGACCCCGCATGTGCGCTCGTGTGGCCGATCCAGGGCACACCGATCCAGGAGCGAACCGAGCAGGCTGTATGACGGCAAGCGCGACTCGATCACAGACAGCGCCTGCTCAAGGGCTTCGATCACCTGATCATTGTCGGGCGTTAAGTCGCACGCCCGCACATGATCATTGCCCCGAAACAGGTTGAAATTGAACGGCAAACCGCGATCCAGCAAAAAGCCGACCAGTTCCGGCAGGCCGGCCGCATTCCGCCTTGTGATGGTGATGCTGATGAACGGCGTGATGCTACAGGCGGCCAACCTGTCCAGTGTCCGCTTCACTTCTGCATATGATCCCTGGCCGTGCGCGTACCGGCGTTGCTGATCCTGCCACTTGCCGATGCCGTCCAATGAGACCGTGATGCGGATGCCCCGTGACTTCAGCCCGGTCAAGGCCTTCTCGCCGAGCCCGATGCCATTCGTCAGCAAGACCGCATCCAGCGCCAGCCCCGCCTTGTGCGCTGCCTGGCCGGCGTAGGCCTGTAGCGCGTAGACCAGAGGCAGTCTCAGCGAGGGCTCCCCGCCTGCGTACTTTACCTTGATGCGCTCGAATCCACCTCTTACGGCTGACCGGATGAGTGCATCTATCGCCGCGCGCCCCATTGCTTCGCTCATGGCGTCATCCGATCTGCCCAGGTAGCAGTAGTCGCAGTGCAGATTGCAGGCATGGGTGATGTGCAGCCAGGCGCCGAGCGTGCGGGGCGGCCCCCACCGCATCTCAGTTGGAGGCCGTCCTGCCGCCTCCAGGAGGCCGTGCGCGATCATCTGCTGTAGCAGGGAATCGGGAGCTTCTCTGCCCGATTCGCCTTGCGACTCCACCGGCGCGCTGCGATATCCCTCCCACACCTGCTTTGCGGACGCGTTCAACACCGCCAATCCGGTCGCACAACGCGGGTTGAACAGCAAGCAGTGTCCCAGCGGCAACGGCTGAGCATACACCTCGGCACAGCGCAAGCTCCCGTCCGACGAGATCATCCGCTCCAGGGAAACAGGAACAGCATCCGGGCAAGCGCAATCGCACTCATCGGCCAGGAATGCCCCTGAATGGCCTTGCAGGGTTGACGCAGAAAACAGTTCAGGCGGGATAGAGGCCATGGAATTTCTCCACTTGTACAGGCCGTCAGAGAAAATGGGCCATAGAACGATAATTTTCAAACGCGGTCACATAGTCGGGGTGGGCCTCGGCAATCGTCTGATCCTGACGTTGCGTCTTTTGCGTCCGAAATGCCGCCACGAATTGCTGGCACCACTGCTTCGCTTCATCGGCACTGACGAGTCTGGCCAGCTTCGTGATGTTGCCGAAGAGGTGATCAATGTGCATCTTGTAACGCGCCGAGCCGTAGCCGGGGTCGGCCGCCAGGCCCACATAGCCGGTCAGGTAGTGCTGCAACGATGTCGGAAAGTCCTGCAGCACGAAGTAATACGCACCCAACTCGATCTCCAGCAGGTTCTCGAACACGGGAAACTGAAAGATGAGCGGTTTCCCCTCGCTTGCCTGATTGCGCTTCTCTGCCAGTCCGGAACGCAATCTCTCGATATAGCGGCGTTCCTCCAGCAACAGGTCTGGATTGGCGCCTCCATTCGGGAATCGGGCAGACGCAAAGTCGTCGGCCAGGAAGGCGATCTCCGTCAGGTTCTCGAGCTCTTCCAGCATATCGCGGGTTTCGATGGCAAAGGCCAGGCCTCTCTCCAAATCATCAAGCGCCTGCCGCAACAACCTCAGACGACTCTGGCGGTCGTCAGTCCTCAACGCCTGGTCGTGTGAGAGGCGTCCGCGGCGCCGGTACGCCGTCGCGCTGATTTGGGTCAGGCCATGGCGCCGGCACAATTCGAGGCTTTCATTCATGTCCCGTCTGGCCTGTCGTTCGCGGGTCTTGTATTCCGGATCGCCTTCGCGATACAACTTGATGGCATAACGACGGTTGGCTTCGCCGCGCGAGAAGAGCGCCCTGGCTTGCCAGAAGGTATCCCCCTCTTCTTTGAAGATGTTGTATGCTCGCGTGTAGGCCTTTTCTGCGGTCCGCAACATCCCCCCATAACGCGCCACTTCGTCCATCGTATTGTGCGTCATGCCTAGCTTCAAACGGGCGTCATGCCTCTCCTTCTCCAGATCAGCGAGCCTGGCGGCGTCTGTCTTGTCTGCACGAGCTATTTGCGCCTCGACATCCCTTAATCGCTTCTCGCGCAATGCAAGCGCCATGTCGAGATGGCTGTCCGCCGTTTTCTGTTGTCCGATCAGCGCGTAGGCGTACCCCATGTCGTTGAACACCGTGCCCATCAACTTCGGATCGCCGTGTATCGCGCCCGCTTCGCGAGCCTTCTCGTACCAGACGATGGCCTGTTCCAGGTCCTGCAACTGGCGATAGGCAAAGCCTTTCTCGTAAAGCACCTCGGCGCGCAGCTTGGGCGCCTGATCGCAAAGGGCAAGGGCCTGATCAACGATCGGCAGGCACCGGTCGGGACGGTCGGGCCAGGTGCTGTTGTGCTGCCTCAAGAGGGCTCGGATCTGGCGTTCGTAGCGATCCGACGACTCCATCTGGCTTGCCGCCTCAGCAGCCCTTGCCCAACATCGGGCCGCATGCTCGAACATGCGAACCCGATCGGCCATCTCGCCCAGCGCCTCGAAAACCTGGTACTTGTGCGCGGTCGGAAATCTCTGGACCGCCCGGTCAATCAGCATGGTCCCCGGCCGGCTATCGCTGGGTTCGGCCAGGGCGCCCCCGGCAAACCGGGTGAACTCGGACACCACAAGCCTGTCCAGCACATCGGATTGCATTTCCTTGTATTGTAGCAACAGCCGCAATGCCTGCTCAGAGTTTGCTCGCTGTCGCGAGAAAGGCGCATCCAGTTGAAATACATAACCCAGCTTTTCGGCGAGAAAGACATCGCGTGCGGCCAGCGGAGATTTATCTATCAGTTCATCATACCATTGCGCAATCTCCTGGGGGAGCATTCGCCATTTCTTGCCAGGTTCCCCGCCGATCTCATCGCCGAGCACATCCGCAAGCAGATATTCGCGCAACATCTCGGCCCCAACATCATGCAACTGAACCTCGCCATCCGGCCGCTGTTTGACGAAGAAGAAGTGGGGCTTTTGCAATTGAGACCATATTCTGTCTATGGAAGTAGAATCAAGCCTGATATAGCGGCCATTGATCAAACGCTCCAGAAAGAAACGATTAAAACGGCGATTCATTACCGACATCATAACAAGCGTCTGATACATCGGTTCGTCTAGTTCGATTCCACCGAAGTTACGAAGGCCTTCGCCTGCCGCTGGGTGCAACGACCAGACGATCTGTCTCCGAAACTCCGCTTCACTTAAGTTACCTAGTCCCGCGAGTCGAGAGGAGTCGCTTTGCCACCAGAGAAGAGCCAACCCAAATAATAACGGATTTCCGTTGACTTTACTGAGCAAGGCAGTCAACTCGCGTCGCAAATCATCGGTCTCCAGTTCGTTGCTACCAGTATAGCGACGATAGAAGTCTATTCCTTGGTCCGATGTCAGGCCACCTAGTTCTGGTTGATTTGTCTCCCACGGTTGTCGGGAAGCAATAATGCATACCAGGCCGGGCATTTGCAGCCCCTGTGGATCACGAATCCACCTTCCCACAGGACTATCCTGCACATTCTCATACGTATCAAAGGCGAGAACAACGGGACGTTTCATCGTTGCTTTGGTCAGGGAAACCCGAAACGCCTTTTCGGCCGCTCTTAATGCATTGTCAATTTCTCTAGAAATACCATCCCTGCCTCTTGATTCATTCTTGTCTAGATTCTGCGACGCCGCAAGCCGTGTTCGAAGTACGTCTAGTTTGGGCCGTTGCCTCTCATATGCAGCAAAGGCTGATGCGCCCACATGATTCTGTAATTGAGCAACTACAGCATCCATCACGCCTTCAAGATAGCGATGGTCGGTGGAATACATATCAATCAGATCATCGGCAACGATCATGGCCGGTCGCCATCTGCGCGCTTTTTCCAGCATTGCCTTCACGAGCCATGTCTTGCCGATACCTCCAGGGCCGATGAGAGCACAGATCCGATTCGGACCTCGAGGATTTTTCAATATTTCCTCGAATTTATTCATCTGTTCATCGCGTGCCACAAAGCGACGTGCATCGAGATCAGACATGGATTCACCTCCAGGGAATTGCTTAAGCCCTTGGACGGCCAGCCGGAAACTGGGTAACAGCGTACTCTGAGAAGACGATCAAACCAGCACTGGCCATCTCCTCAATCCCGCTGCTCCAAACCACATCGGACCTGCTCCACAAGATGCCGGGTCAGCTCCTCTCCCACGATCCGTTCAAGCTCGCGATCATGCTCCAGCTCGTCGGCCAGCTTCTCGATCGCCTGACGCAGCGCCTGTTCGTCTCGGATGCGCTTGTGGTACTCCTGCAACTGCCGATCCAGGGTCTCTCCCAGGTCCACGCTCTCCCCGGCCCGACGCAGACAGGCCTGATGATAGAGCGCCTCGAGCAGGAACAGGGCGCGGTTGTCCACCGGCCGGGTCAACCATTCTTCGTACACAGCGAAGGCGATCCGATTCACGGCAACATAGGTGTGCGGCTGACAGATCGCATAATACTCGTGGATCAGATACCGCAGCGCGGGGTCGAGACCATACCCTTTGGTCCACACCAGCAACTGCGTCTTTTTCAGGCGTAAGAGCAGGTCGCCATAGTCCTCCTGTCGCCAATCGCGGAACAAGTCGCCGCCGTGTTCTTGCAGCACGCGACGCAACATGGTGGTGTCGAAGATGCGCACCAGTCCCATCAATTCACACGCGATGCGCGCCGCATCGTCCAGGCCCTTGAAGGCATAGTCCTTGATGAATCGTTCGAAAATCGTCGTCAGGAGTTCTTTCTCGCGTTGCGAAAAAACGTCCGGCGTTACCGCTTCCCCCCCGGCTGTCCATGCATTCACTTGCCCGATCACCACGGCATTGGCGAAGGGGTGCCCGCCGGTGACCGAATGCACCTTCGCGAAGAGAGCAGAGGCCAGGTCCCAGGATGAACCCATGGACTGGAACTGCTTCTGTACCGCCTCCTGATCGAACACGCCCAACGCGCGGCTTTCCAGGCGACGGCGGATCTCGGGGCGCTTCCAGCGCCACGGCCGCCGCGCCGTCCACACCACCACGACCTGCTTGAACTGGCTCAACGGGCTGATCACCCATTCTTCGACCCAATCCGCCAGCTCGAAATCCGAGTGCTCTGTTTCATCGAAGAAAAGCACCACAGGGCGCAACTGGTTGGTGTTTCTCTGGCCGAGATGGGCTACCGCAGCGACGAACTTATGGGCAACATCCCGAAGCGCTTCCAGCCACTCGGGGCGGCGATACAGGCGATCATCCGGCGACATCTCGAAATAGGCGCGAATGACCTGGGCCGGCCGTGCCCTAGCCCGGAAGTCCGCCAGCCTGTTGCGGAAGTCAACATCCTCGATCGCAACATGGGCGTTCTTGCCCAGCTCGACGAGGATGGCCTCCAGCAGGAGAGTCGGATCGGTGACATATTCCTCGATGGGGCTCTTCAGGAAGTCAATCAGGACCCAGGGCACACCTTTGGCGACGCATTCCGGTATGAGAAGTGCCTTCACCAGTGTGGTCTTTCCGATTCCCGGACCGCCATGCCACTCAAACACCGGCGTCATGCCCGGCCGCTGCATGATGATGCGGTCCAGCGCGTCCCGAAACAGAGCCACGTCTGCATCCCGGTTGACTGCAACATCTCGGCCCGGGACCGTCAATACCATCGGTTGCGATCTTTTGTTCGACATCGAGAAACCTCCTTATCTCCTCCTGGTCTGTTCCTGGGGCCACAGGCCCTGCGCCTCTAGCTTCGGTTGGATGTGCGAAATCAGGACACCCTCGTTATAGCCGTTCTCTGTAGCTGCATGGTGGAGCGCAATCACCTGCCAGAAGTCGTTGAAAACCGGCGATCCGCTGGAGCCGGCCATCGTGTCGGTGGTATACCACAGATACGGCCCGCTGATGCCGACGACCTGATTGGCCGTCATGACGATCTGCTTCAGCCCACCGTTGGGATGCTGGATGATCGAGACGTGCTCACCGCACACCGGATCGGCGCTCGGGTTCAGCCTCAGATAGCCCCATTCGCGCAACGGCGGATGCTGTGCGGCCTCCTGCACCTTCACGACCGCATAATCGAGTTCCGCGTCCGCGTAGAACCTGTCGGGGTCGAGCCTGTAACGACACGTTGACTCGAAGCTGCCGTCGAAGGCGAGCTGATAGTTGAACTCGACGAAAGTCTGGCCGGCGACCTCCTCCGAAGGAATCACATGATGATTGGTCATAACCAGGTCCGGCGCCAGCAGGAAGCCTGTCCCCAGACCGTTGGGGGTCAGGACCCGGCAGACGCCGCGGCCACACTCCAGACCCCGTGCCAGCCATGAGAGTTGCTTCAGGTTGTTGATCCCAATGATCTTTTCCGGTTTCACCGGCGAAAACGGCACGCCCTCGCTTGTGGGCTGAACCGGCGTAACCGGAAGATCGGAGGGCGATAACCTGGCAGGCCACTCGTCCATGAGATGGAGCAAGGCGGCAACAATGCGATTTTTCTCGACCGCGGCCTCTCCGTGGGTCGTCAGCCCTCTGCGCTCATCGCGTTCGGCACGCACATACCGGCTTCGCTGCAGCAGTACGTCGTTGTAGAGCGAGCGATTCGCGCTCGCCAGATTCAGGAACTCGTCTAGCGCTGTGAGCACCTCGCCGGCAGCGATCTGCCTCTTGAGCCTGTCTACCTGCGATGCCAGAGAAGATGTCATGCACTTTTCTCCTGATCAGAGCGCTTGTTACGGGCCAGCAAATCAAAGTTACCGGCCCTACCACCGATAGCTTCAGCAAACCAGCCGGTAAGCCGCCGGCCAGAGCTGATCAACGGCAGCCGACTTGCTCAATTTCCTGCAACAACCCACAAACAATTCGGTTCAACGTCGCATCATATTCTGAACGCAAGATCAGCCCCTGGTTGTAATCTCGGACCGTTCGCTTGAGCCACGACAACATCGTGATAGCCGAGTTTTCATTGTATGGCCGGAGAAGATCAATTGCTTGGGCAAGCCCATCAGCGCTACCTTGCGCCACCAGATCTTTGATCTGCCGGCACGTGCTTACTTCTGGCCGTCGTATTCTATGGCGGGGATAAACAGGGAGTTCTCGTAACAGTCGGGCATAGGCAGCATCCAGCACGTCTCGCTTGATCCGGTCGTCTCGCCGGCGACGGCGCGCATTGAGCGAACGGCAGAAGTGCTCTTCGAGCAGGTAGTACCCCAGTTGCCACATCGCGCGCGGGCCGCCCATCTCCACGCCCAACTCGACGAATGCCTCTGCGATTGTTTCACGCCAATCCTCTACACATAGTTGCGCCAGAATAGAAATGCCAGACGAGCTCCTGTCAGGCCGGGGATCGAATACGGATTCCGTTGACTCTTGCGATTGACAAGCTATCAGTCTCTGTTCTAGCGCCCTCCGAAGCCGGCCCTCATCCCACTGTACTTCATAGAGGGGAAACCGGCCATTCTGTGACAACCTTGGGCCATAAGCTGGTTTATACTCCGACGGAAGAAAGAACTTGAAGATCAATCTATCAATATTGAGCAACCGTGATGAGAGTGCCAGAGGGAGGACTCGCACAAACGCCGCATCTCTCTCATCAGCGCTCTCGGCCGTGGGCGCATCTGCCCTCCAGGGAGAGTCCACGTCAATCAGAACGTGCACAGCATCGAATCCTTGCCTCCAACAAGCGCCTATCGCGCGCTGTAGTTGCCCATACGCGGCATCTGGATCTGATCCTCCCCTGGACGGTCTCGGCCCGGCGGTTGGACGCACTCCCAGGCGCTGTTCGATCAATTGAGCAAGGCGAAGAACGCATTGACGCTCATCGTGTATTACCCCATCGTGTAAATGGTCGCGATATTCCACCACGAGCGACCGTCGTCCTGCGGTGTCTACCTGACGCTCAAACTCGCTTTAGACCCGCCTGTAAAGACTCGTCTTCCCCCCGCCCGCAGCGGAGAAGACAAAGAAGTATCCTTTGTGCTCCGGCGTACCGACGAGTTGTTCGAAATCAACGTCATCGGGATCGAGAAATGCCTCCAACAAGATGGGATCCGCTTCGCCCCGAAATGATTCCATCGGAAACGGATCGTGCTCAAATCCATGTGCTCGCAGCCACTCTGCCCGATTGAGCAAAGCGCCTTCATCCTGCTGGGTTGCAGTTGTCATGTTGCTCGCTGCCAGCGTGACTGAATGTATCTGGTCGCCGACATCACATCCAGATTGCGCGTCGAATTCCCCAGACGCACCCAGAACTCATGTGCGTCGCCCACCGTCAAAAAAACCGGCTGCGGGCTGGGCTGCACCGAAACCAGACACACCCATTTTTCGTCTACGGCCACGAAGTTCACCCGGATCAGGGACATGAAATCCACGCCAAGGTAGCTTTTCACGACATCGGCCAATGCCAGCCGGAATCCATCCAGGGTTGGCTTCGCTAATGTCTTCAGATCGTTCGCAATTCCCAGGATCGTGCCATCATCTGCCACCCCGATCAGAACCAACCCCCCGGCAGCGTTCATCATGCCCGCAATGGCTTTGGCGAGCACGTAGTAGAGGCTTCTGTTTGCGGCCTGCGTCTTGGGATCCCAACGCATGCTGGCTTTGAACTCGACACGCTCGTTTTCTCCCGCCGCAATCAATCTACGCAGATCGTCCAGTTTATCCGGCGAGGGAATTGTTTCCGTGGTGATGCGGCCAGGCCCATCCTGTTCGAGCGCAATCTCGAAATCCTGTTGGTTGAGCTGGTACGGATCATCTTGCCCCTCGATCTCGCGGGCACAATGTGCCGTCACCATCCGTCCGCATAGCTCCAACAGCCGACGTGGATTGCCATGCGCTGCTTGAGCAAGTTTTCGTTCGATCTCGCCCCGCAATTCAGGTACACAGAGCGCATCGAAACCGGCTTCGATGCGGTCGCCTTGCCAGGCATCATCTGCCCGCAGCGCGGCCAACCGACGACGCAAGATCCGTATCAGCTCCTCTTCTGTCCAGACAATCGTCTCCAGGACCAGGCCTCTGTCCCGACGAATCGCCTTGTCTGCCTCTACCTGTGACTTGATATCAGAAGGCAAAAAGCATTTTAGTGCCAGATACGGCGTCTCGTCCATCAGGCGCAGACATGCCAGAAGAGAACGAACGACCAAATAGCCGACGACGAGGTCATCGGCCGATTCCAGAAATTCATCAATACCGTCTACCAACACATAGGTTGCCTGAAACCCCAGGCAACGCATGAGCCTGGCCCAATGAGCCAGGTGATCCACAGGAGAAGCCTCGGCACGTCGTTCGACGGGGAGATTGGCCCAATCTGGACTATGAGCCGGAGTCTCCTGCCCCGGCCTGAAGCCGATAGGCCTTCTGTCGGCGTCCGACTGTCGGATGCCCAACCTCACCAGGACGTTCGCCTGGGCTCCTGAAAGATAACTGTCATAGAACCCTGCCAGCCAGTTCAGATCGGCGCGATCTACACGAGATAAATCTTCTATGCGATGGGGTAATTCTTCGTTCTCTGCCAGCGTATCAGCCAGGGCCGGAACGGCTCGCCTCAATATCTCTGCGGCATGATCCTCAACCGTGACGGCCAACCGTTCCGCTTCGACAGATCGCATGCGTGCGATGCTGAACAATTGATGCAGATATACATGCGGTATGCAAAGCACATAGCTCGGATTGTCCTGAATACGCCGGCGCTCGGGGTTCGCCTGGCCGGTTCGGCAATAATAATGCACCATGACTCGGCAAGCAGTCTTGCCCGCGCCGCGTGCCGCAAACAGGAGCGCACTGACAGGCGCATCTGCCTGTCCCAGGATCCGACCGAAACTGCGCGGCTCGATGAAACAAGACACGAAGAAGCCTGGCTCGGCCAACTCCTCATTCCCGGCTTCCAGGCGTTCAAATGGGAATCGCCGAAAACCGAAATAGCTAACCCATTCTCCTTCAGTGATTTGTGTCACCGCAATCCCCAAGAATGGATACAACGACCAAACAAAAACGGCCACAACCGGTAATTAACCCTCCGGCTGCGGCCGCGCCGTAATGAGGTTCGAAAGGCAAACCCCAAAATGCCCGATCTGCGGTGCTCGGACAGGATGCGCATCTTGTCTACCTGAAAGAGATTGAGAGTTGACAAGAATGATAGAACAAATGTTTTATACAATAATTATAACATATCGGGAAATCATCTGTCAAATTGACAATTGATAGATTGATACCCGGAAATTCAGTCCGATTTATGTCGCCTATCTGTGGTCCATGGCGCTCTGTCCACTCTTGACTGTCACCTGTGCCACTTTGGGGCGGCTTCCTCAAAATTGACAACTCCCTCATCCCGCGCTATACTTTCCCTGCACACGTTTGCAAGAGCAGGGCGCCCGCAGCGAGTCGGCCCTTCTTCTTTTCTGTGCTCTTGCACATGTTTGCAAATTCAGTGCCGTGACGACTTCCATTAAGGATATTGCCCGCGCCGCGGGCGTCTCGCATTCGACCGTCTCGCGCGCCCTGGCCGACAGCCCCCTGATCAGCCAGGCCACCCGCGCCCGCATCCGCCGATTGGCCCAGGAGATGGGCTATTCGCCCGACGCCGGCGCCCGCAGCCTGGTGCGCGGCCGTACCTGCACCATCGGCGTCGTGGTCACCACCATCGCCGACCCGTGGGCCGCCGATGTGGTGGAGGCGATCGAGGCCGCCGCCTACGCCCACGGCTACTCGGTGATCCTGGCGGCCTCGCAGGACGATCCGGAACGCGAGGTCGCCGCCGTCGAAACATTGCGCTCGAAGCGCGTCGATGCCATCATCGTGACTTCGTCGCGCGTGGGCGCATTGCACCAGGAACGGCTGGCCGCGGCCGGCGTGCCGGTGATCCTGTTGAACAGCCACAGCCTGCAACACGTCCCGCACACCTTCTCTGTGCGCGTGGACGATATGCATGGCGCCCGACTGGCTACCGAACACCTGCTCGCCCGCGGCCATCGCCGCATCGCCCACGTGGCCGGCTTGCCCGGCCATAGTCCCAGCGCCGATCGCCTGGCCGGATATCGCGAGGCGCTGGCTGCAGCCGACATCGCGTTCGACGAGACGCTGATCTGGCCAGGCAACGGCCGCCCTGCCGGCGGCGAACAGGCCCTCCAGGCCTTCCTGGCACGCACGGACCGGCCCACTGCGGTCTTTTGCTACAACGACATGACCGCCATCGGCCTCTTGCGGGCCGCGCAACACGCCGGCGTGCGGGTGCCGGACGATCTGGCCGTGATCGGCTTCGATGATATCCTCTTTGCGGCTTATGTGTCGCCCGCGCTGACCACCATCGCTCAGCCCAAAACCGAGTTGGGCCAGCGAGCGATGGAGATGGCGCTGGCGCTGATGAACGACCCGACTCAGCCGGTCGGCAATCTGGTGTTGCAGGGCCGACTGGTCGTGCGCGCCTCAACCTGAACGGGCCAGGCCGCGCGAGCGACCCACCGCGGTCACCGCGCGGTTCTGGCCTTCGGAACGAACGGGAGGAGCAGGTTCTCCTCACCCGCTATTCGGATGCCTCCCGAAGCCACGCGTGTTCCTGGGAACGCCAGGCTCGCCGGAGGCAACCGGAAAGGAGGTGATGATCGGTTCCGTGAGACAGCCCAGGCCGGTTGACGATCGTCGCTCGTTCCGTTTTTGAGACATCAAGGCAAGGAGGAAGCAACCATGTCCCGCGTTGGCAAGACGATGTCGGCGTTGATCGCCCTGGCGGTGATCTTCTCCGTGGTCGGCTGTGTGTCGGCTCCGGCACCTGCCGAACCTGCTGTACAGAAGCCCTCGGCGCCGCAGGTCGTGCAGGCCAGGCTGACCTTCGGCATGGCGGTGCACGCCAATCCGGCCGAGGACCTCTTCTGGGGCGTGGTCGAAAAAGGCGCCCGCGACGCCGCGGCAACCTATGGCATTACGCTCAAGTCGGGCGGCAGCGGTCAGCCGAAGGAACAGGCGCAACTGATCGAAGATTATGTCGCCGCGAAAGTGGACGGCATCTTCGTGTCGCTGGCCAATCCGGATGCGCTGAAGGACGCGGTCAAGAAGGCGGTTGACGCCGGCATCCCGGTCATCACCATCAACTCGGGCGTCAGCGTCTACAAGCAGTTCGGCGCGCTGACGCACGTGGGTCAGACCGAGCGGGTGGCCGGTCAGGGCGCCGGCGAGCAGTTCAACCAGGCCGGCGCGAAGAAAGTGCTCTGCGTGATCCACGAAGAGGCCAACATCGGCCTGGAGGAGCGGTGTGATGGCCTCAAGGATTCGCTGAAGGGCGAGGTGGTGCGCTTCAACGTGGCCACCACCGGCGTCAAGGACGTGAAGGGTACCACCGCGGCGATCCAGGACAAACTCACCGCCGACAAGACCATTGACGGCATCCTGGCGCTCAATCCGGTGGTCGGCATCGCGGCGCGCGACGCGGTGAAGGCGGTCAAGGGCAGCCAGAAGGTTGCCACCTTCGACCTCAGCACCGACGTCCTCGATGCGATCGCGGCCGGCGAGCTGATGTTCGCCGTGGATCAGCAGCAGTATCTCCAGGGCTATCTGCCGGTCGTTCTGCTGTACCTTTACAAGACAAACCTGAACACCGTCGGCGGCGGCCTGCCGGTCCTCACCGGCCCCGGCATCGTGGACAAGAGCAATGCCGCCCAGGTGAAGGATCTGGCCAAGAAGGGCACGCGCTAAGCCGCGCGTCCGCTCTCCTGCTCCGGGCTGAGGCTGTGGTTCACCCCCGCAGCGCCATCGCTCTCTCGATCCGCCACAGCCTCGGCCCGCCTGGAAGCAGGTTTTTCACGCAGGAGCCCGATCCATGGCGACCGAGACGATCGCACGCGCGCAGGAGGCCGATGCGCGCGTCGTCCGCACCGGCGTCGTCCGCCGGTTGTTCCGCCGCGTCGAAGTGGGCGCTTTCATCGGCGCTGTCGTCGTTTGGGTCTTCTTTGCCCTGGTCGCACCCGCGAACTGGCTGACGGTCACGGGCGTCTCACGGATCCTCGACTCCGCTTCCACGCTGGGCATCATGGCCGTCGCCGTCGCCCTGCTCATGATCGGCGGCGAGTTCGACCTCTCCGCCGGTGTGCTGACCGGCACCACCGGGCTGATCGCCGGCATGCTCGCCACCCAGCTCGGCCTGAACATCTGGCCGGCGATGGCCGTGTCGCTCGCCTTCGCGCTGGCCGTGGGCTATTTCAACGGCTGGATGGTTGTCAACACCAGGCTGCCCAGTTTCATCGTCACCCTGGCGACCTTCTTCATCCTGCGCGGCGCGAACGTGGGAGTCACGCGGCTGGTCACCCAGCGTGTCCTGGTCTCCAACATTGACCGGGTGGCCGGTTTCATGGATGCCCGTGCCCTCTTCGACCTGGAGTTCAGCCTGCTGGGCACGCAGTTCCGCACCTCGACCATCTGGTGGATCGTGATCGCGTTCATCGCCACCTGGATCCTGCAGCGGACGCGCTACGGCAACTGGATCTTCGCGGTGGGAGGCGATGCCGTGGCGGCCCGCAACGTGGGCGTGCCGGCCGATCGGGTCAAGATCGCGCTTTTCATGGCGACATCCGCGGCAGCCTGGCTGGTGGGCATGATGAGCATCGTCCGCCTGCGCTCGGCAGTGGCCAGCGAGGGGATCGGCCAGGAGTTCGTGTACATCATCGCGGTGGTGACCGGCGGCTGTCTGCTCACCGGCGGCTACGGCTCGGTGATCGGCGCCTGTATCGGCGCACTCATCTTCGGCATGGCGCGCGTGGGCATCGTCTTTGCCGGCTGGGACACCGACTGGTTCTATTCGTTCCTGGGCATCATGCTGCTCGTGGCCGTCCTGGTGAACAACTACACGCGGCGCCGCGCCGAAGCGGTGGGCATCTCGGCCGCCCGCGCGCGAACAGAAGAGGAGGTGCAATGAGCGCGGAGCCGATCCTGGAGGTGCGCCACATCACCAAGCTGTTCGGCAGCGTGATCGCGCTGGACGATGTGTCGGCCAAAGTCTATCGGGGCGAGGTGACCTGCCTGCTCGGCGACAACGGCGCGGGCAAATCCACCCTCATCAAGATCCTGTCGGGCGTCTTCCCGCCGACCGACGGCGAGTATCTGTTTGAGGGCCGACCCTGTTGCTTTCGCTCGCCGCGCGAGGCCCGCGCGCTGGGCATCGCGACGGTCTATCAGGACCTCTCGTTGCTGCCGCTGATGCCGATCTGGCGCAACTTCTTCCTGGGGGCCGAGCCCGAGAAAGGGACTGCCCTGCTGCGGCGTTTCGACGTGGCCGCGGCAAAGCGTATTGTGCGCGAAGAGCTGGCCAAGATGGGAATCATCGTCCACGACCTCGATCAGCCGGTCGGCACCATGTCGGGCGGCGAGCGCCAGTCGTTGGCGATCGCGCGCGCCGTCTATTTCGGCGCCAAAGTGCTGATCCTGGACGAGCCAACCGCAGCGCTGGGAGTGAAACAGGCCGGCATGGTGCTGCGCTACGTCGCACAGGCCAAAGCGCGCAATCTGGGCGTTATTTTCATTTCGCACAACCCGCAACACGCGTACACGGTCGGCGACCGCTTCGTGATCCTGAAACGGGGCCGGGTGTTGGGGAGCTGGACGAAGCAGGAGCTGAGCCTGGACGAGATGATTTACTGCATGTCCGGCGCGGCCGAGCTGGAGGCATTGAGTGCGGAGCTGGATCAGATCGCGCGCGGCAACGGGCCACAGGGGGGCACCGTGGCGGTTTGAGTGGCCGCTGCTCGTCCTGGTCATTGCGGCGAGCCTGCTGTTGCCGGCGAGTTCAGGCGCCAGACCGCCACTGCCCCGGCTGCTGGCCGATGATTCGGTGGGCGACGACCTGCGGGCGGTGGCCGTCGAAGCCTGGCAGCTCACCCTGGCCGCATTTCGCGGCCGCAGCGATTGCTTCGGCGATGTGCGCCTGCGCACAGCTCCCAACCTGGCCGGCCGCGGCAGTTATGACCCGGCCACCGCCACCGTGACCGTGCGCGTGCCGGCGACGGCCGCCATGCTGCAAAGCGCGCTGATCCATGAGTGGGCGCACCATATCGAGTTTCAATGCGCGGCGCATTCGGCGCTCAGGCCCGCCTTTCTGGCCGCGCAACGCCTGCCAGCCGACACGCCCTGGCGGCCCGACCGTGCGCCCGCGGCGATGCCGGAGAGCGCCTGGGCGATGATCCCCTCGGAACAGTATGCCGAGGCGGTCGTCGAGCTGGTGCTGGGCAGCCGGCCGATCCCGACCACGGCGCGCGTGCGCGTCGAAGCGATTCAGGCCATTGCCGAATGGGCAGCCGGCCGCTAGCCGGGCCGAAAACAGCCCTGATGTGCCGGTGCCAGACCCTGCGCACCTCTCGTCGCCATTGACGACGAGAACCTGCAGGCGCGCAGCTGAGTTCAAACCAAAAAACTTTGTGTAGGAGGCTTCCATGTCCAAAATGAAGGCTCTCGTCTTTCGCGGCGAGGGCAAGCTCGAGCTGACCCAGGTTCCCATCCCGCAGGTGAAAAATCCCGACGACGTCCTGCTGCGGGTGAAAGCGGTGGGGATCTGCGGCACCGATGTGAAGATCCTGGAGGGCAAACACCATTACAAGCCGAACACGATCCTGGGCCACGAGTTCTGCGGCGAAGTGGTCGAGATCGGCTCGCACGTGAAATACATCAAAGTCGGCGACCGCGTGGCGGTGGATAACAACATCCGTTGCGGCATGTGTTCCTTCTGCCGCATGGGCCTCAGCAGCCAGTGCGTCGAGATCAAGTTCAACGCGCTCGGCGTGATGCGCGATGGCGGCTACGCCGAGTACTGCCTGGTGCCGGAGAAGCAGTGCTATGTGCTGCCCCCCGAAATTGACGATGTGCTCGGCACACAGGTCGAGACGTTGGCAACGGTGGTCAACGGCATGAATACGTTGCAGATGCTGCCCTACGACTACGTGCTCGTCCTCGGCTTCGGCCCCATCGGCTACCTGTTCGCCCAGTTCGCCAAGAACATCGCGGCCAAAGTCGCGGTGACCGAGATTGATCCGTTCCGCATCAATGTGGCGAAGGAGTGCGGCCTGACGGTCTGGAACCCGCACGAGGTGGATGTGGTCGAGAAGATCACCGAGTTCACCTATGGCCGCAAGGCCGACATCGTGATCGAGGCCACCGGCAATGCCTTCGAGCAGGCACTCCAGTGTGTGACGCCGGGCGGCAAAGTGCTGCCGTTCGGCATGGATTCGAGCATTCGGGCCACCGTGGTGCCGAACGAGATCACCCGCTGGGCGACGAAGATCCTGGGACTCTACCTGGGCCAGAACACCATGTTGCCTTCGATCCGCATCTTCCAGGAGAAGCGGCTGAACATGGGGCCGTATTTTACCAAAGTGATCGCGCTGGAGGATGGCCTCGAGGCGTTTTGTGACCTGGGCCTGGATCCACACACCATGAAACACGGCCCCAAGAAGGCCATGAAGATCGTGATGAAGCCATGAACCGTCTCAACATCGCCGTCATCGGCACGGGCCGCATGGGCAGCGTGCATTGCCGCAACCTGGTGCGCAGCATCCCCGAGGCCAACCTGGTTGCGGTCTGCGATATCCGGCTGGAGGTGGCCCAGCGCGTGGCCGCCGAGCTGGGGATCGGCCGCGTGGTGCAGGATTACCGCGAGCTGCTGGCCGACCCCGAAATCCCGGCCGTGCTGATTGCCACCAGCACGGACACGCACTGGTTCATCGTGCGCGATGCCGCGCTGGCCGGCAAGCACATCTTCTGCGAGAAGCCGCTGGCGCTCGATCTGCCGAGCATTGACATTGCGCTCGACGCGGTGGCCCAAGCCGGCGTCAAGCTCCAGGTCGGCTTCAACCGCCGCTTTGACCCGGCCTTTCGCCGCGTGCGCGACCTGGTCGCTTCCGGTGCCATCGGCCGGCCGTGCATCCTCCACATCGTCAGCCGCGACCCGGAGCCACCATCGGTCGAGTACGCCAGGGCCTCCGGCGGCATGTATCTCGATATGACGATTCACGACTTCGACATGGCCCGCTTCCAGGTGGGCGAGGTCGAGGAGGTCTACGCGCTGGGCAACGTGCTGGTGGCGCCGTGGCTGGCCGAGGCGGGCGACGTGGATACCGATATCGTGACGTTGCGTTTTGTCAACGGCGCGCTCGGTGTGATTGACAACAGCCGGCAGGCGGTCTACGGCTACGACCAGCGGCTGGAAGTCTTCTGTTCGAACGGCACCGCACGCGCCGAAAACGAAGCCGTGGACACCGTCATTGTGGGCGATCGGGCCGGCATGCACGCGGCCCTGCCCCCGCGCTTCTTCATGCAGCGCTATCCCGACACCTACGTGAACGAGGTGCGCGAGTTCATCGCCTGCATCCGCGAAGACCGCGAGCCGCCCGTCACCGGCCGCGACGGCCGCCTGTCCGTGGTGATGGGCTATGCCGCATGGAAGTCGTATCGGGAGAACCGGCCGGTCAAACTGAGCGAGATTTGGAGTGAAGCGTAAAACGTGAAACATGAAACGTCAAACGTCAAACGTCGAGCGTGAGTATCTATTCAGCCTCACCCCTCCCCTTCCCCTCCCCTCTCCTGACCAAAGGTCAGGAGAGGGGAGGGGTGAAAATAGAGGGTTTTCTGGCGGGCGGCTTTGCCGCCCGCCAGGGAAAAACTCTCTATTTTCGCCCCTCCCTCAGGTGGTTGGCATCTGAAGGATCATGTTTTTGGGATGAATACTTGCCGGACCGGGACGGATGTTATTGCCGGGAATTGGCTGCCATCCGTC
>FWPU01000986.1_pt1 | contig 88967 bp, 67 predicted proteins | sample 2228361 | NCBI WGS metagenome assembly FWPU01 (sample SAMEA103939777, study PRJEB20133) | metagenome
GCTGTCCGAACTGGATGCCAGCGTAGACCCGCGCTCGCCAGAGGTGCGCGCGGCGATCGAGGAGTTGTTCACCACCATCCTGAACGAAGAGAGCATTGTACTGGGGCGTCAGGAAAGACAGATGCTCTACGAGGCCATTGTCGCCGAAATCCTGGGCTATGGCCCGCTAGAGCCGTTGCTGGCCGATGACACTATCACCGAGATCATGGTCAATGGCCCCAAGAACGTCTATATCGAGCGCAACGGTAATATCCTGCGCACCAATGTCACCTTTGAAGACGAAGACCATGTGCTGCGAGTGCTCGACCGCATCGTAGCTCCTCTGGGTCGTCGAATTGACGAGAGTTCGCCGACAGTAGATGCACGCCTACCGGATGGTTCTCGTGTGAATGCGGTGATCCGCCCGATCGCGCTCTGCGGCCCAACGATCACTATCCGTAAATTCTCGCGGCGCCCTTACACCGTCGAAGACCTGATCCGCTTTGGCTCGATGACACCGGAAATCGCCGAGTTCCTGCGGGCGGCTGTAGTGGCCAAGCTCAATATCATCGTGTCCGGCGGCACTGGTTCGGGCAAGACGACGCTGCTCAACGTGCTCTCTGGCTTCATCCCCAACGATGAGCGCATTGTCACTATCGAGAATGCGGCGGAGCTTCAACTACGGCAGGAGCACGTCGTCCCGTTGGAGAGCCGCCCCCCCAACATCGAAGGGCGCGGTGAAGTGAGCATCCGCGACCTGGTAGTCAACTCGTTGCGTATGCGTCCTGACCGCATCGTAGTGGGCGAGTGCCGCGCGGGTGAGGCTCTGGACATGCTGCAGGCCATGAACACAGGTCACGAGGGTTCGATGACGACCCTGCACTCCAACAGCCCCCGCGACACGCTGGCTCGTCTGGAAGTCATGTGCCTGATGGCAGGCATGGACCTGCCGGTGCGCGCCATTCGCGAGCAGGTCGCTTCGGCCATTGACCTGATCATTCACCAGGATCGTCTGCGCGACGGCTCGCGCAAGATTGTGAAGATCACCGAGGTACAGGGCATGGAAGGCGATGTGATTACCATGTCCGACCTGTTCGAGTTCGAGCAGACGGGACTGGAAGCGGGCAAGGTGATCGGGCGCATTCGCCCGACGGGCTTGCGTCCCAAGTTCATTGACAAGATCGAGGCTGCAGGTATGCACTTGCCGGCGTCCGTGTTCGGAATCGGCGTCTCACGTTACTGATGCAGGCGCACTGACCCTACCACGGTTGAGGGCACGGGAGAAAAGCGAGACAGGTCCCGCTGGGCGAACAGGCAGCCATCGTGCGATGGCTATCGGGCAACAGGACTTCCCTGATAGAATAGAAAGTAACAGCAAGAGCGCGGGGAGGGCAGGAGCAGATGGAAATCGCGATAGCGGGCGTAGCCGGAGTCATGGCGGTGATCATTCTGATCGCCGGCGTGATCAGCATACGGGCCGAGCGGCGCGAGCAGATCGAAGAGCGCCTGGGGCGCTATACGTCGGAACCGAGCAGCCTGCTGGTCGAGTTTGAGGAGCTACAAAAGCCCGATCCGACACACGAAGCCACCCTGATCACACGGCGGCTGGACGCCATTCTGGCAGATAGAGGATTCGCACAGAAATGGCGTACGCAATTGTCACGCGCCGATCTCAAGCTCACAGTCGCCGAATACCTGGCCCTACACGTGATCACATCCGTAGGCGGCTTCCTGATTGGACTGACCATCACCTCGCCTATTGGGGCCGGTGTAGCTGCGGTAGCCGGTTTCTTCTTTCCCCGTTTCTATGTGGCCCGTCGGCAGTCCAGGCGTCTGAGAACATTCGAGAATCAGTTGCCAGACACCCTGTCGCTGTGGGTCAACGCGCTACGTTCTGGGTATGGCGTGTTGCAGGCCCTTGAAGCGATCTCGCGCGAGTCTCCGGAACCGACCGCCAGCGAGTTCCGTCGGGTGGTAATGGAGGTCCAGCTTGGCATCCCCATGGAGAGCGCACTGGATCACCTGCTGGCGCGCATGCCCAGCGATGATCTCGACCTGATCAACACGGCGGTGAACATTCAGCGCGAAGTCGGCGGCAACCTGGCCGAAGTACTGGAGTCGATCGGGCACACGATCCGCGAGCGTATCAAGCTCAAAGGCGAGATCCGGGTGCTGACCGCACAGGGACGTATCACCGGCTGGATCATCTCGCTGCTGCCGGTAGCGCTGACGATTTTCCTGTATATGGTCAGCCCCGGCTACATGTCCAACCTGGTAGAAAACCGCATGTGCGGCTGGCCCATGCTGGGCTGTGGTCTGGGGCTGATCGGCACGGGCGCAGCGATCATCCAGAAGATCGTGGACATCAAGTACTGACAGACAGCAGGTTGGGTGTTGGGCGAGAGTGGACTATGGACCCGATTATCCTGATTCTATTGGTCGCAGCGGCACTCCTGCTCGGTGGCCTGATCGCAGTAGGTTACTCAGACCGAACAGATACCGATCCGCTCGAAAAACGTCTGGCGCAGTACGGCGATCGGGAAGTACCTACGTCGCTCGAAGAGATCGAACTCTCTTTGAGCACGCGCGAGCGTGTCATCATTCCCATGTACAGGGCGCTGGCGCGCTTCGCGGCCAAGTTCACGCCCGAAAACCAGATGGAGAGTGTGCGCCGCCAGATTGAACTGGCAGGCAAGACGCAGAGCATGGAACCAGCGGTGTTCTTTGGGCAGCGCATCGCCTTGACCATTGGTATGGGAGTAGGGGCGTTCGTGCTGTTCTTCTTCTTCACTGAGTGGGGGGCAGTCAAAGGCACGCTGGGCACCATTGGCGGGGCAGTGCTGGGTTACTATCTGCCACTGCTTCAGCTCAAGAGCCAAATCAGCCGCCGCAAGGATGCCATCGTCCGAGCCTTGCCCGACGCGCTCGACCTGCTCACCATCTGCGTGGAAGCTGGCCTGAGCTTTGAGCAGGCTATGGGCAAAGTCTATGAGAAATGGGATAACGAAATTGCCATCGCCTTTGGGCGCGTGCTGCAGGAGATTCAACTTGGCAAGCGCCGCAGCGATGCCCTGCGCGACATGTCAAACCGGATGGACGTGCCCGACGTTACGACCTTTGTCGCTGCGCTGATCCAGGCCGAGCAACTCGGTGTGAGTATTGCCAAGGTACTACGCATCCAGGCGGATCAGATGCGCGTCAAACGTCGTCAGCGTGCCCAGGAAAAAGCGCAGCAAGCGCCGGTGAAGATGATCGTCCCGATGGTATTCCTGATCTTCCCATCGATCTGGATCGTGTTGCTTGGCCCGGCAGTGGTCATACTGCTGGAGTCGGGTGTCTTGGGGTCTTTCTGAGCAGCGAATACATGAGACTGACTTGACCCGTCTACATCTAGACAACGCAAACCGGCAGCGCGGAGAGACAGGCTGGCGAGCCTGGTTCTCCGCCGATGCCCTCAAGCTCCTGGCACATCAGGTGTCGGTCACTGCGCTGGACCTGGTCTTTCCGCCGCAGTGCGTACACTGTCAACGTGTAGGGAGCTTTTTGTGTCCGCGCTGCCTGGCGCAGATGGAAACGGCCCCGGCACGCACGGTGCCGGGACTGGACGACGTACGTGTCGCACTGACCTTTGAAGGGCCAGTGCGCTCGGCGATCCATGCCCTGAAGTATGAGGGTGTCAAGCGTCTGGCCGAACCGCTGGCCCTCTCGATGGTCTCGACCCTGGAAGACACGGACTGGTCAGTGGATATGGTATGCCCTGTGCCTTTGCATCAGCGCAGGGTGCGAGAGCGCGGCTACAATCAGTCAGCGCTGCTGGCAAGGGCGCTGGCGGAACACATGAACTGGGAGTACTGCGAGGAGGCGATATCGCGCGTGCGTGAGACGGAGACACAGACACATCTCAACGCCCAGCAACGCCGTGAGAACGTGGCGGGCGCGTTCATTGCAGCACCCGCCCAGGTAGAGAGTCGCTGTGTGGTTATAGTTGACGATGTATTGACAACTGGTGCAACGCTGGAAGCCTGCGCCACTGCCTTTCGCGCCGCGGGTGCGCGGAGGATATACGGCGTAGCGCTGGCCAGCGCCGTGTTTGCGGATGCGGGCATGGGCGTGTTTGGCACGCCTGGCTTGCCGTGAGCGCCACTGACGAAAGGAGTGTAGGCAATGGAACTCAGGATTCATGCTCGCAACGTTGATGTAACCCCTCGCCTGCAAGAACACGTCGAAAAGAAAGTGAGCAAACTGGATCGCTACTTACCCAACATTCAGGAAGTCCGCGTTGACCTGGCCATCGAACGCCGCAAACAAGGCATGGATCAGTGCATTGCACAGCTCACCCTGCGCAACACACGGGGGGTTATCCTGCGGGCGGAGGAGAAAAAACAACCGGACATCTACGCGGCTCTCGACGTGGCGCTCGACAAGATGTACCGTCAGATCGAACGCTACAAGGGCAAGCGTAAGCGTCGTGGAACGGGGCGCTTCTACGAAACCGAACAGGCTCTTGAGAGTGTAGAATCCGTGCCCGGAACAGCGGTCGAGGAAGAGGAGGAAGAGAAGACGGCCATTGTGCGTCGCAAGACTGTCACGCTGATCCCCATGAGCGAGGAAGAGGCGATTGACCAGATGGAGTTGCTGGGGCACAATTTCTTCGTTTTCCTCAACGCTGAAACGGCCAAACTGGGTGTGTTGTATCGCCGCGAAGACGGGAACTACGGGGTGCTTGAGCCTCGTATTGAGTGACAATTGATCATATCTCTTCGGGGCCGGGCTATCCCGGCCCTTTGTCTTTGGTAGCCGCTGTTTGGTCACGCAAGGGTGTACAAACATGTCTGAGGTTGGGGCAGTGATTATGCTTGGGCCGCAGGGGGAATCGCGAGCGGAACAGTTGCTCTACCGAGCCACACAAGCTGCAGCGGTTGACCTGATCGAGGCCCTGACACAAGAAGGATTGACCTCCATCGTTTTGGCTGCGGCAGACGTGCAGACCCTGCAGCCGCAGGTGGCCTGCACTCTCGATCCGGACACCGGGCCATTTCACTTCGGGCAACGCCTGGCCAAACTGGTAGAGCAGTATCCGATGGCTGCTGTCATGTATTTCGGCGCGGCAAGCGCACCGCTGTTGCCTGGCCAAGTCATCAGGTGGATACGCGCCACCTTGCGGGCGGCTCTCCACGCGACACCAGAGCCACGATTGGCGATTACCAATAATCTGCATTCCAGCGACTGGGTGGCTTTCACCGTGGGCGAAGCGGTTATCCCCATCCTGCGGCAAGTAGGGCGCGACAATAGCCTTGCCTGGCTCTTGCAGCAAGAGGGCGGCTACCACGTGATCCGTCCGGCAGACATGCGGCCAGCCTGGGCCTTTGATCTCGATACGCCGGCTGATCTGGCCATTGTACGCGAGCATCCAGACTGCCCGCCGCATCTGCGAGTCGCATGCCAAGATGCTCTGCTCAACCGGATACCATTGGCTTCGGTGCTGGATACCCTGGTCTGCGATGGTAGTCGGATCGCCCTGATCGGGCGCGTCGCTCCGCAGGCCTGGGCAGCGCTGAACGAAGCGACGCAATGCTGGGTGCGCGTCTTCGCCGAAGAGCGAGGTATGGTAGCCAGCGAACGGTTGGCACGAGGAGAAGTCCAGTCTTTGCTTGTCCGCCTGCTAAACTTGCTTGGCCCACAAGGCTTCTTCGACGAGTTAGCTGCGATGGTTGACGCGGCGATCATTGATTCGCGAGTGCTGATGGCTGCCGCAGGGCACTATCCTGCTGCAGGCGAGCGCTTCTCTTCCGATCTGTATCTTGTAGAGGCCATTGCCGACGAATGGGTACAGGCGTTCACCCAGGCAGCGGCATCCGCGTCCATCCCTGTGTTGTTAGGAGGTCACAGTGTAGTGGGCGGGGGACTCCATGTCATGGCAGAGCTGATAGCCGCACGGCGCGCAGGCTGAAGCCAGTTCAGGAAGAACGATACAGGCGGCGCAATTCGACGTACTTTTGCAACTCGTACCAGGCCATCAGCAGGCTGAGGCGCAGGCCATGCCATCCATCTTTGTAGCCCTGCAGAGCGACAAATCGCCACCAAAACTGCCACAGCGGGCGCGTGAAAAACTTATGTGGCCGAGGCCGAATACCCTGTCCCTGCAAAATGCGAGCGTCGAATGCCACGTAGCGTCGTTGCTTGGCGCGAAACTGGCGCAAATCGCGGTAGTTGAAATGCAGAAAGGGCACGGTCAGATAGCCAGGCTCACCATCGAGGATGACAAGCTCGTGCACATGACGCATCGGATCGTAATGGGCGTGGCCACGGTGCAGCAGGCGCATCTGATAATCCGGATACCAGCCGGCGTGAAGGGTGAGGCGTCCGAAGATGTAGTTGTGACGGGGAATCCAGTAGCCGTGATGTGCCGGATTTTGCAAAGTAGCGCGAACCTCCGCTGCCTGTTCGGGACTTGAACGCTCATCGGCATCAAGGAAAAGAACCCACTCCACCTCGACGAGGCGCAGTGCGTCATTACGCTGCTGCGCGTAGTTCTCGAAGCGATTCGCGATCACCTCCGCGCCAGCCTGTGCAGCAAGAGCAGGCGTATCGTCAGTGTTGCGTGTATCCAAAATGACGAATACACGGTCGGCCCAACATACGCTCTCAACACACGCCACGATGTTCTCTGCCTCGTTACAGGCCAGGATGACAGCGGCCAGTTCGGTAGACACAGGATTCCTCACAGCGACAGAATGGTTCGGTAGGCGGCGGTCAGTGCTTCGTGTTCGGCAGAGGAAAGCTGCCCCTGCCGATAAGCTCGCTCGATCTCCCGCAGACGGAGACGCATTCCCAGGCGCACTATGCGCCTCGCCACAATGCGTTTAGGAGATGCAAAGCAGCGGTCGAAGAGGCGCAGGCGGCTGCGCCAAAGGTTGAGCAGGCTTTGCGGGCGAACTTGGCCAGTGCTCTGGCCCCCCAGGTGAACAACACGAGCGGCTGGCACAGTATAAATCTCCCAGCCAGCACGTCGTATCCGGAAGCTCCAGTCAATTTCCTCACAATACATGAAATAGCTCTCATCCAGCAGACCAGCCTGCTGGATCGCTTCCCCCCGTACCATCATGGTGGCCCCCAGGGTATAGTCAACGCGGAAAGGGACGCCTCGCTCGTACCGACGGCGGGCGTAGCGCCCATTTAGCCACGAGTCGTACAGGCGAGCAGGTACGGGGAACAACTCGATCCCCAATTGCAGCAGACCAGGAAACCTGAACGCGCCATGCTGAAACGAACCGTCCTCATACGTCAACTGCGCGCCAACGACGCCTGCGCGCGGAAGGTTGAACAGCGCATCGTACAGGGTTCGAGTTGCGCCCGGTAGGGTTATCGTGTCTGGATTCAACAGGTAAACCGCACGTGGCAGAACAGGGCGAGTTTCGGCGGTAGTTGGCTCGCCAAAGCCAAGTTGTCGCAGCACAAGATTGTTGCCCGCTGCAAAACCCAGGTTGCGATCGCTGGCGATCAATGATACCTGGGGATACTGCTCACGAATGGCCTGCGGCGTTCCATCCGTCGAAGCACAGTCTACAACCCAGACTTCGGTTTGAGGGCCATGCATGTCCACATCAGCCAGCAGAGAGCGCAGCGCGTTCAGAGTCAGATCGCGCGTGTTCCACGAAACGATGACGACAGCCAGCTCTAGGGACATGGACAATGACAACCGAGGTGTAGCGGATCTGAATGCTCAATCTCATGGGAAAAAAGCCATCCGCCAGCCAGCTCCTTCCAGCATGGTGACGAATGACTGGTAGTGCTGTGGCCTGACAGTCAAGATGCCATCAGCATCCAGCAACCGCCGGATGCGAGTGGAGCCTTCTACTCGATCGGTGAAGAAAGCCGTGATTGACTCGACAAGCGCGGCACGCAGGTCTTTCGGCAATGCGTTTTCCGGAGCAGCAACCAACACTTCATAGGGGAGCGTGCTCGCAGCGATGCCGCGCCATTGTTCCGTTGTCGCCGGTGCTGTCGTGTCAGCCGCCGGGACAATGACGTGTACTGCGGCCTTGAGGTCGTTGTAGTCGGGGCGTTCGCCCTCCCGGTCGGCCACTGCAGAAACTGCGTCGAGCAAAGCCTGATCGAAGTCTCCCGGACGAAAAGCGACTGCTGCGCACTCCCCCGCCTGCAGAGCAAGGATAGCCGAGGCATCATCGGGGTAATCGCGGACGGCCTCAAGTTCAATGAAAGGGTTCACCCCAGCACTGCTCAGCAACAAAGCTGGCAACACCCATGCCACTGCTACATCCTGGTCGCTGCTGCGGCAGAAGGTTTGCCCCGCCATCTGCGACAGATCAGTAATTTCAGTCCGCGCGACGATCTCGGCGCTTTGCCCGATCGTGAAATTGGGAGAACGTCCGCGTTTCACCGCCAGCAGGGGCACGACATCGCATTCCTGTTTGGCTGCGGCGTAAGTGAACGCGCTAACCCAGGCCAGAGCAGGCGCGCCACTACACAGCCGATCAAGGGCGCTATTCTCATCAGCAAGCTCGACCGTCACGGACAACGCCAGACCATCGCTCAGGTGTTGGGCCAGTTGCTGTGCAGTCTGACGGGTTGCCGCGGTCTTCCGATCACTGGGCATGGCGAAAAGCAGCGCAACAGGCCGCTCCGCGTCACCGATGGCTGGGGCTTCGTTCACTTCGGGCAGGGCAGTGGAACGTACGGTAGGAGTAGGAGGGATGCGCGTAGGCACGCGCGTGGGACGGCGCGAATCGTCCGCCCCGCCGCAGGCCAACAGCACTGCGCTGAGCACCCACACCAGCACGATGACCATCAGCGTTTGGTGACGAGTTGGCAAGTTGATGGCTCACCTCCTGCCAGAATAGCTATCCTGGCCCACCATGGTACAGCATCCGCCCAGAGCAGGCAAGGCGGGCAGAAAACACTCACTCGGTGGAGCCGGTGACCGTCACCAATTCAATTTCGCGCGCGCCGACGCGGCTCTGGAACGCCGGTATGCCCACGTCTTCATGAATCAGGCCGGCCCAGCATTCCTGTGGATTACGGGCTTTGCGAATCTCAGTCATGCGGATAGCACCCCAAACCTCAGCGCGCTGACCCGGCAGCAAGTAATAGTAGGTCTCGCCAGTCTCCTCGTCATATACAGCCTGAAGTTCCTCCAGGGGGGCCAGCGCCCAGCGCCAGGGAAAGTCGCTGTAGGCGGTGTCACAATTGATCCCGATACGCCACGCCCCCGATTCCTCGTAAGCTTCCAGGCTGGCCGCTCGTTGGCTGAACTGATAGACCGTGCCGGGGAACGGGCCAGCGGTTCGCACAGGCGTCGCACCGTAGTTGCTGACAGTCAGCTTGAAGACCAACAGGTCGCCCAGAGGCATGGTGAGCGTGGTGAGATCCGATATCACGCCCTCAGGTTTGGGAATGCGCTCGCCCACTGTTTCCAGATCGGTGTAGTAACGGTCGTCGTAGGGCATGGTTCCGAAGTAGACAACCGCACCGGCTGCCTGTGGCACGATCTCAACCTGCGGCAATCCACCGTTGCGAATGCTCAGGCTGCCCTGCCGTACAATGCGTTGTCCCTCGGCGTCCTGGGCAACCGCATAGACAGCATACTGGCCGTCAGGAGGCGGTTCCATGCCCTGGTCAACCCCTCCGTCGTAGTCGAATTCGTGGTTGCCCATGTCACCAGGGAGGCGGCCTTCTTCCCGCTCCGGCAGGTAGTAGCGCTGACCGCTGGCATCTTCCAGATAGACAGAGAGTTGAGCGGTTTTTTTCAGGTAGACATTGATGCTCACGCGGTCGCGGATGCCATCCTGATTGGGGGTGAACTCGGCGGGGTGAATCTCGAACGCGGAAATCTCCGGCAGGGCACTATCAGCGTCAGCGATCTCGAGGACCCCTGACTTGCGCTCTACAGTCTCGCCGTCTGTCGCCTCGATGACCCACGTGTAGCGGTCATTGGGGATCAGACGGCGTTCGATGATACCCGCGATCTCCTCTCCTGGCAGGGTGTAACCCGCGACAATCCCGCTGAACAGAACGCGATAACGGCCAGCGATGCGTGGCTCGTTCTGACGGAAATAGTAGCGGGTGCCGTCGCTCCCATCGAGATAGATACTGATCGTTGCCGGGCGAGAGAGACGGTATTGTACGACGGTCAGATCATCAAGCCCATCGGCATTGGGCGTGATACGCGCCCGGTCGAAAGAGGCGCTGACCAGCAAAGGGAGCGGCGGGCGCAACACGAGCACGCCAACTGCCACTACGACAGCCAGCGTTGCCAGGGCTACAACCAGCGTTAGAAGCCTGGGGATTGGCATAGCACACCCGTCCTGTCTTCAGTCCTGCCGCGGGAGTATTGTACCAGAAGGGCGCTGTTTCCGGCACAGGCGTCAGTCGAACGGTGGTAAGCCAACTACCGTCGGATGAACCAACGGGCAGGGGAGAATCAGTTTGGGCTTGTCCTGTCTCTGGTTTATGGGTAGTATGTGGGATATGTGGGATATTGCGTGTAACCCTGGGGGGTATTGCTCAGCCCTACGAGCAGATTGCACGCCTAACCGGCCCTAACAGGCCGCTGTATGCACAGGGAAACCGGATGACACCGTCGCACGAGCTAGAAACGTATGCTGAGGCTATTGACTACCTTTACAGCTTTGTCAATTGGGAAGTAGAACGACATGTGCGCTATGCCCCAGAGGTCATGACCCTGGAGCGCCCGCGCACACTGCTGGCGGCCTTGGGCGATCCGCATCGCGCCTATCCGGTCATTCACATCACTGGCACCAAAGGCAAAGGATCGGTAGGGGCGATGTGTGCAGCAGCATTGCGCGCTTCTGGCCTGAAGGTAGGGCTGTATTCCTCTCCGCACTTGCAAGACTATCGGGAGCGGTTCCGCATCAACAATCAACTCATCAGTCCAGAAGACTTCACCGCCATGGTGAACCGCCTACGCCCTGTGGCGGAACGCATACCAGATATCACATGGTTCGAAGTGACAACAGCGCTCGGCTTTCTGTATTTTGCCGAACAGCAGGTAGACGCGGCAGTCGTAGAAGTTGGGTTGGGGGGGCGGCTTGACGCCACCAACGTGGTTACGCCGGTTGTTTCGGTGATCACCAGTCTCAGCTATGACCATACGCATCTTCTGGGAGACTCGCTGGCATCTATCGCTCGCGAAAAGGCGGGTATCATCAAGCCGGGAATACCGGTTGTCAGCGCGCCACAGCCTTCCGAAGCACTGGCAGTGCTGGAGCAGGTCGCTGAGCAGAACGGATCGCGATTGATTCTGGTGGGGCGCGACTGGCTCTTCCAGCCAGAGCGCAGCACACCGCACGGTGAATGGTTTAGCGCTGGCCCCGTCGCAGGCCCACAGCAACCGTACTTCACCGCACTGGCTGGCGATCATCAGGCGATAAACGCTACGGTGGCACTGGCAGCCCTGGACTGTGCTGCGCAAGCAGGATTGCCGGTTAGCGCAGAAGGAATCCGGCTGGGCTTTGAGCAGGTTGACTGGCCTGGACGATTGGAGGTTGTGGAACAGGCTCCTCTAGTCGTACTCGACGCGGCACATAACGGGGAATCGGCATGGCGACTACGTGCGGCGCTGGATGCCATGTTTCCGCAGCGTCCGCTCATCCTGATCTTCGGGGCTTCGGCGGACAAGGATGTGGGGGGCATGTTTGCGGCGCTGCTCCCCATAGCGGATGTCTTGATCGCAGCACAAGCGGTGCATCCGCGCGCCCTTGAACCGGCAGCCTTGACAGAATCCGCACGCGAGATCGGTTTTGCACGGCCAGTGTACGAAATAGCCGATGTGCGGAAGGCTTTGCATCAGGCCCGCTCCCTGGCTGGAACTGAGGGACTTATTCTGATCACCGGATCGCTGTTCATTGTTGGGGAAGCCCGAACGGTGTTGGGATTGCCAGTAGGGCACACTCAGCGGGCAGTAGAAGGTTACGATGCGCCGGTGGGCTAGCCGGACCAGGATTGTCGAAAACAGGGTGGTCGTGCCGTGGTGGAAGGCTGGCTGTTGTCCATGATTGGCCATAGTCTCAACGACTTCTTCTCTATCAACGACGCACAGCCGGATGCTGACGGTTTCATCGAGGCAGTGCTGTTGCCGCTGAATGAAACTGTCGTATATCCGAATATGGTGACTCCGCTGATGCTGGAACGCGAAGCAGATATCGCGGCAGTCGGCGAAGCGCAGATACGCCGGGAAACAGTGATTGGCGCCCTGATGCGCGGCGATGAGATCGCCGTCCCAACACCTGAAAACCTGTACACCCTGGGTACAGAAATGGCCCTGGGTCGCCTGATGCATCTGCCTGACGGCGGCACCAGCGTGCTGGCCCAGGGGAGACGGCGCGTACAGATAGTGGAATTTCTGCAGACTACTCCCTATATCCGGGTGCGTGCGCGTCCGATAGCTGAAGACGTGTCGGAGACGCGCGAAGTAGCAGCCCTGATGCGCGCCACGCTGAGTCTCTTTCAGAAATGTGTCGAACTCAGCCCGCAATTGCCGGAAGAAGCCTACGTGTATGCTCTCAACATCGAGCATCCGGGCTGGCTGGCTGACATGGTCTCGTCCACGCTAGACCTGCCACTGACGGAACGGCAACGTTTGCTGGAGATCACAGACCCGGTCGAGCGCCTGCGCCGGGTGAGCAGCCTGCTGGGACGTGAGCTGGAAATGCTGGAATTGGAAGAGAGCATTCAGTCGCAGGTACGGCGGGAGGTAGACCGCAATCAGCGCGAAATGTTTCTGCGCGAACAGATGCGCGTGATCCAACATGAGCTGGGCGAAGCGGATATCTTTCAGCAGGAACTGAACGAACTGCGTCAGCGGATCGAGCAAAAGGAGATGACGCCGGAGGCCAAGGATAAAGCCCTGAAGGAACTGGCTCGTCTGACCATGATCCCTCCTATGGCCCCGGAAGTGGGGATCATTCGTACCTACCTCGATTGGCTGCTCGATCTGCCCTGGATGACGCAGTCGGAAGACAATCTCGATCTAGCTCATGCTGCGCGCGTGCTGGATGCTGAGCACTACGGATTGACCAAAGCCAAGGAGCGCATTCTGGAGCATATGGCTGTCCGCCAACTGGCCGGCGAAGCCATGAAGACTCCCATTCTGTGCTTCGTGGGACCGCCAGGGACAGGTAAGACCTCGCTGGGCAAGAGCATTGCCCAGGCGCTGGGACGAGAATTCGTGCGAGTCAGTCTGGGGGGTGTACACGACGAGGCGGAGATCCGCGGACATCGCCGGACGTACATCGGTGCGTTGCCGGGGCGGATCATTCAGACGATGCGGAAAGCCGGAACGATCAATCCCGTCTTCATGCTTGACGAAATTGACAAGCTGGGAGTGGACTTCCACGGAGACCCGGCAGCTGCCTTGCTGGAGGTACTCGATCCGGAGCAGAACCACGCTTTCTCCGACCACTATCTGGACGTCAGCTACGATCTGTCGCACGTGTTCTTTATCACCACCGCCAACTATCTTGACCCCATTCCACCAGCATTGCTGGATCGCATGGAGGTGATCGAGTTTCCGGGCTATGTAGAAGACGAGAAGGTCAGCATTGCCCGACACTTCCTCATCCCGCGTCAGCTCAAACAGCACGGTCTGGGCGATAGCGGCGTGCATTTTGAAGAAGAGGCTATCCGTCTGATCTGCCGCGAGTACACCTACGAAGCGGGGGTGCGCAACCTGGAGCGCGAGATCGGCAAGGTGTGCCGTAAACTGGCCCGGCGAGTAGCCGAGGGTAAGCGTGTGACCAAGCGGATCAGCGCGGAAAAGCTGGCCAAGTTCCTTGGCCCGCCACTATTCCTGCCCTGGCTGCGCGAAGAAAGCGATGAGGTTGGAGTAGCAACAGGACTGGCCTGGACCGAGGCCGGCGGTGATATCATGGCCATCGAAGTCACGTTGATGCCCGGCAAAGGCAATCTGCTGCTGACCGGTCAGCTTGGTGATGTCATGCAGGAATCGGCGCAGGCAGCGCTGAGTTATACGCGGTCGCAGGCGCGGCAGTTGGGGATTGATCCGGAGGAGTTCGACCGCGTGGACATTCATGTGCACTTGCCAGAAGGGGCAATTCCCAAAGATGGCCCGTCTGCGGGTATCACTCTGGCGACCGCGATGATCTCGGCGCTCACGCAACGTAAAGTCCGACGCGATGTGGCGATGACCGGAGAGATCACCTTGCGAGGGCGCGTGCTGCCAGTAGGCGGCGTGCGAGAGAAAGTGCTGACTGCGCATCGGGCGGGAGTGCGGCAGGTGCTGTTGCCCAAACGCAACGAGAAAGACCTGGTGGAAATTCCTAAGCGCGTGTTGCGCGAGCTGGATATCCAACTGGTATCGCACATGGATGAGGTGCTCACCTACGCCTTGCTCCCACCCGGCGCAACGGGAGCTGCAGGGGCTGGCCATGCCCCAAGGCCGCCCAGGGATGATAATGGGGGATGACTGGGGGTGATCATGGATGCGCAAGACAGCAATGCCGCACAGACAATCTCCAGAGAGCGATTCCTGGAACCGAACCAGAAAATCACCGCCCAGGAAACGCTGGAACTGCTGCGCAACGGGCGCAGTGAGACAGTGGACTGGTTGCCTGGCCGGGCACAGGTGAGCGATATCGCCGCGGTTTTGGTAGCAATGGCCAACAGTCACGGCGGGACTGTGGTATTGGGCGTAGCCCCCCGGACAGACAAACCGGCAGGTATTGACGACACTGAGAACGCGATCAACTGTGTCCTGGAAGCCGCGCTGTCTATTGAGCCACCCCTGATCATCCCCATGCCGCAGGTCGTGCAAGTGCAGGGGTCGCCGCTGGTGGTGGTACAGGTGCCGCGGGGCATGCCCTATGTCTACGCGCTCGAAGGGCGTTTCCTTAAGCGTGAAGGGGCCGCCAATGTCCCACTCTCGCCATCCGCGCTGCGGCGTCTGATGCTAGAGCGGGGGGATGTCACCTTTGAAGCGGAACCGGCCCGCGATGCGCACAAATCTGACCTGGACTGGGCCAAGGTAGAAGAGTATGTAGCCGGCCTGAGTGGGCTGGCTAATATGCCCGCGGAGCAGGTCTTGCTCAAACGGGGCTGCCTGGTTCGCCGTGGAGACGAACTGGTGCCCACTCATGCGGGCATTCTGCTCTTCGGCAAAGACCCGCAGCAATTCCTGCGCGGAGCAGATATTACGGCGGCACGCTTTGCCGGGACAGAAATGGGCGACGTGTTCACCCGCCAGGACATCACCGGTACGCTCCCCGAACAGATTCGGCGGGCGGAGACGTTCTTGGCCGACAACCTGCGCAAGGGAGTGCAGCTCAGCGACCGTATGGCCCGCAGCGAGCAGATGGAGTACCCGCTGAAAGCCGTCCGTGAACTGGTCGTCAATGCGGTGGCACACCGCGACTACAGTATCCAGGGCGATGGCATCCGGCTCTATCTGTTTGCCGATCGGCTGGAAATCACCAGTCCCGGCGGGTTGCCTGGGCCGGTGACCGTAGAGAACATCGTCGAGGAACGCTTTTCGCGTAACTCGGCTATCGTGCAGGTGCTATCGGACATGGGCTTCATTGAACGGCTGGGCTATGGGGTGGACCGCGTGATCGCTTTGATGCGCCAAGCCAATCTGCCCGATCCCAAATTCACGGAGACGGCGGGAGGTTTCCGCGTGACGTTGTACAACACCGCCGTGCCCAAAGCAGCCGAGAGCGAACAGGAACTGTTCGGCGGTGTCTTTCGTGGCGAACCCATCAACCGCCGCCAGGAATACGCTCTAGACTTCCTGATCAATCGCAAGAATCCGCGCATTACCAATAAGGACCTGCAAGAAATGTGTCCGGAGGTGCATTCTGAGACCATTCGCCGTGACCTGGCCGATCTGGTCAGCCGGGGTATTCTGATCAAGATGGGCGAAAAGCGCGGGTCTTATTACGTGCTCAAGAAAACCCCAAAATAGACTCTGTACGTATTGGGGGGAATCCGGTACTATCTTCCTGCTCGCATCGAGCCAGTTACCTCTGGCGGACGATCAATTGGTGGGTCTCTGGACGTATTTCAGTGAAAAGAACGAGAATCCTGTTCCTGGGCGCAGCGCTGATCTTGCTGGCGGGCTGTAACCTGTCGGTGCAATCACCGACGGCCACACCCACAGCCACGTCATCGCCCACAGCGACTCCGTCTCCCCACCCAACCCCAACGGCCAGTCCTACACCCACGGCAGCAGTCTCTGCCACGCCCACCATGACGCCGTCAGCAACACTGCCCCCGACCGAGACACCGCCGCCCACATTTACCTTCACACCGACCGCCACACCCTACCCAGTAGTGGGATTGGCCAACGATCAATGGACGCCGGTCTCTCTTCCTGCGCAGGTGCGCGAAGGACTGGATCGGCTGTACTTTGCGATCGTCAGCCTGAACGAACGTACTGGCGGCACGTCGAATCCCAACACGCCGGTTCCCGAGCAAGAAGTTGAAACGTTGTTCCTGGTCAACCCATCAAGCGGAGAGTTGATCGAACTCTTGGATTTGCCGGTTTCCACGGAGGATCGCATCTACTGGTCTCCCGATGGGCGACGAGTAGCCTATTTTCTGGAGCCAGCGCTACAGCCAGATGGCACGCGCATCGGCGGTCTGTATCTGCTCGACCTGAACCTGGGCATCAGCCTGCGGCTATTCAACATCCCTTCGCTTAATCCGCGAGGCATTCCGGAGCATCAACCCGTATGGTCGCCAGATGGCAGCCGTCTGGCGCTGGCGTTGCCAACGGCCTATGACGTAGATATCTTCGTGATCGCGGCGGACGGTTCGGGGTTTCAGAATCTGACGGCGCATGGGGCGTTCGATATCTGGCCCGCCTGGTCACCGGACGGGCGCATGATCGCCTTCGTGTCGGATCGGGAACGCTGCCCGACCTGGACGCCAGATGAGGAAGGCAGTTGCTCACAACTGGACGCACCCGTGCCCAGTGGGGGCAACCTCTTCGTGGCGGACGTGGAAACCGGAGCGGTGCAACGAGTGTCCGACTTGTGGGTAGACAGTCCGCCAGTTTGGGTGAGCAACCTGCAGATCGCGGTAACTACGGGAGCTTCTGACCTTCTGGCCACTCAAACGGAAATCTGGCTGACCAACGTTCAGGCGGGGACAGCGCGGAAAATCTCCGAGGCAGAAGGAGTGCTCAATATCGGCGCGGTGTGGTCACCTGGAGGGCAACAGGTGATCTACCAGGAACTGACCGATCCCCCGCGCATTGTGCTGCGGGACTCGCGGGGCACGTTGGTCAACCAGACTGAACGCTACCTGTTCCCTCGCCTGGGTTTCGCGGCGGCCTGGTCACCCGGTGGGGAGTGGGTTGCCTTCGGAGGGCGTAATGCTCAGTGCCCCTACGGCCTGGTTGTCGCCCGCAACACGCTGGAGATAGTCTATTCGGGTACCACGCCAGGGGCTTGCGACCCTCGCTATTCGCCTGACGGCCAATGGCTGGCCTACGCAGGCTTCCAGACTCGCGCTGGCGCTGCCGATGGCCGGCTAGACCTGTACGTCGCCAGCCCCAACGGTTACAACGCGCGCAACCTGACCAGTCGGCTAAAGGGTGAGGTTCGCCTACTGGGATGGGTAGGGGCAGCACCTTGATTGCCACCTAGTCACGGACAAGAGCACAGGAGGAAGGGGCATGTCGCCGGTCACCGCACTTGTCACCGACAGCACCTGCAATCTGTATCCGGAGCGGACTCGCCGTCTCCATGTTGTTCCATTGTATGTCTTGTGGGGTGACCGGAGTTACCGCGACGGGGTAGACCTGGGCGAGCGTGAGCTATTTCAGCGTCTGGCCGCAGAACGCGAGATCCCCAAGACTTCGCAGGCGACGCCGCAGGACTTCGTCACCGCCTTCGAACAGGCGCGGGCCGCAGAAGGCGCAGATGCAGTCGTATGCGGCGTACTCTCCAGTGCCCTGAGTGGAACCTATGCCTCGGCGATACAGGCACGGGAGTTGGTCAGCTTTCCCGTGCATGTGGTAGACACGCGCAAGGTTTCGTGGGCATTGGGATTTACCATGCTGGCCGCAGCAGAAGCGCGTGATGCAGGCAAGTCGCCAGAGGAAATCGCGCAGGCTATCACCGAGACCGCCAGCCGTACGCAAATTCTGTTCACCATCGAAAGCCTGGACTACATTCACCGGGGCGGGCGGATTGGCAATGCCAGCCGGCTGCTGGGGACAGCGCTCAACATCAAGCCTTTGCTGGAAATCCGCGACGGGATCGTCAACTCGGTTGACAAAGTGCGCACGCGCAAGCGCGCCCTGGAGCGGATGCTGGATTTGATCGGTGAGATGAGCAATGGCCGCTCTATCGTTCGGCTGGCAGTCATTCACGGCGATGCCGAGGCAGACGCAGAAGCTCTGCGCGAAGCTGCGTTAGCCCGCTATCAACCGCGCGAGGTTTTTCTGTCGTACGCCGCCGCTGTGTTGGGCGTACATGTGGGGCCAGGCACGGTAGGCATCTGCGTGGAATATTCGGCCTGAAATGGCCCTCTGAAGGGTGGGATTGTGGGATATTTACCACATAACCCGCTTCATTTCCCACATATCCCACGTTATCCCATGTTTTCCCACTGTGAATCCCACACTATCCCGCAGATGTGGATAAGTGTGGGATTTGTTCTGCCCGGTATTTAGACGCGCCCAGGCGTTCCAGAATCTCGCGCAGACGATCCTGCCACGCTTCTTCGTCGTGCGTGGCATAGGCAAACCAGACAGCGGTGCGGCTGACGCGCGTATCTTCGCCCAGCAGTTGCTGCAACGCCGAACGGTCTACAGCGGCCAGGTAGGGCAGTCGGATCGCTATCTGATTTCCTTCCGCTGCGACTGCCGAAGCCCCGGCGCGCTGAGCCAGCAGTTTGACCTCGATCTGAAACAGCAGCCCGTGTACAGCGCGTGGCAGTGGGCCGAAGCGATCTGCCAATTCTTCCCGCATTTCCTGGAGCCGTTCCAGGGAATTGATTTCGGCCAGGCGGCGATAAAGCTGAATGCGGAGCGAGGGTTCGCCAACATATGTGGTGGGAATGTAGGCAGGCACAGGCAGATCAATGGTGACAGTAGGAGTCGCTACCGGCAACTGAGGTGGAGGGCTTTCCCCTTTCAAGTAGCGCACTGCCTGAGCCAGCAATTGTGTGTAGAGATGGAATCCTACCGCCGCGATATGCCCGCTCTGGCGCGTGCCGAGCAGATCACCAGCTCCTCGAATCTCCAGGTCACGCATGGCAATGGACATGCCAGCGCCTAACTCGGTTTGCTCACCGATCGTCTCCAGGCGGGCGCGCGCTTCGGGAGTCAGGCGGCTGGTACGTGGGTGGAAGAAATAGGCATACGCCTGATGTGCGCCGCGTCCTACACGTCCACGCAGTTGATAAAGCTGCGCCAGACCGAACCAGTCGGCGCGATCCACGATCAGCGTGTTGGCGTTGGGAATATCCAGACCGCTTTCAATGATTGAGGTGGTGACCAGCACGTCGAAGTCGCCGCGGGCAAAGGCATTCATGATGACCTCCAGACGCTGTTCGTCCATCTGCCCATGGGCCACCACGAATTCGGCTTCTGGCACCAACTGGCGCAGCCGCGCGGCGACGGTATCAATGGTCTGCACGCGATTGTGCACGAAGAAGACCTGTCCGCCACGGTCAATTTCGCGCAAGATGGCCTGCCGCACCAGATCGGGATTATAGATGCCAATGTGAGTTACCACGGGCAAGCGCTCTTCGGGCGGAGTCTGAATCATGCTGATGTCACGAATACCGGTCAGACTCATGTACAGAGTGCGCGGAATGGGGGTAGCAGTGAGCGTCAGCACGTCCACTTCCGTGCGCATCCGCTTGAGGTATTCCTTGTGCGTCACGCCAAAGCGTTGTTCTTCATCAATGATGAGCAGGCCCAAGTCTTTGAACTGTACGTCTGGCTGCAACAACCGATGGGTGCCAATCACAATATCCACGCGCCCCTGGGCAAGATCGTAGAGGATTTGTCGCTGCTCCGCTGGGCTGCGGAAGCGCGAGAGCATTTCCACGCGCACAGGAAACGGCAAGAGACGGCGGGAAAAGGTCGTGAAATGCTGCTGAGCAAGGACCGTTGTCGGCACCAGGAGCGCCACCTGCTTCCCATCCATCACCGCTTTGAAAGCCGCTCGCAGCGCCACTTCGGTCTTGCCATATCCCACATCGCCACAGATCAGGCGGTCCATGGGCTGAGGGCGCTCCATGTCGGCCTTCACTTCGGCTAGAGCGCGGAGCTGATCCTCGGTCTCCACGTAGGGAAAAGAGGCTTCGAGTTCGTGCTGCCAGGGTGTATCGGGGCTGAAAGCATGCCCAACAATCTGCGAGCGAGTAGCATAGAGTTCCAGCAGCTCACGCGCCACTTCTTCAACAGCCTGGCGCGCGCTCTCCTTGGCCCGATGCCAGTCCTGCGTGCCCAGGCGATTAAGTTGCGGCGGCTGATCGTCCGCGCCGATATAGCGCGAGAGACGGTCGGCCTGGTGGATCGGAACGTAGAGCAGGTCGTTGCCAGCATACTCGACAACCAGGTATTCGCGCTCGCTGTTATCCAGAATACGCTTCTGCAGCCCTGCAAAGCGCCCAATGCCATACTCCACATGAACCACATAGTCGCCAACGTTCAAGTCGGCGAAGCTGGCCTCCGGCGGGAGGGCACGGGGTTGGGTGCGGCGACGCGGTTCAGGACGTTGCCAGCCGAAGATTTCGGCGTCACTGAGCAGATGCACTCGCCCTTGCTCACTTTTCAGCACCCATCCTTCAGCCAGTGTCCCTTCCACAAAGACCGGCATTCCCAGAGGAAGCGAGCCAGTCACCTGACTGACGGGTGGCATATAGTCACCCTGTTCACCCCACAACTCGGCCAGACGCTGCGCCTGTTGCGTCACGACGATCACCCGTTCGCCCCCGTCAAGCAAATCGGCCATATCTTCCAATACACGCCGCACCTGCCCGCCGTAGCGCGCTCCAGGAGCTATCAGATCGCCCAGGATAGGTTCTTCGGCAGGTAACCCTTCCGGATTCGCTGCGAGATGCAGCACCGGGCGAGTCGAAAGCTCGTCCTGGAATTCGTCCCAGGTGACATACGGTAAGGGATAGTCCGCAGGGAGCTGCCCGGCACGTACGCGCTCCTTCCGCGTCGCCAGGGCCTGTTCTTCGAGTTCACTGACGCTCGCGCGCAACTCGTCCCAATCTTCGACGATCACCAGCGCATCGGCAGGGAGATAGTCGAAGAGACTAGCGGGGCTGCTGTATAGATAGGGCAGATAGAATTCCAGATAGGGGAAAGCCATCCCCTCGGCCAATGCCTGCTGGTCGGGGCGCGCGGAGACAGCGTCCTCCGGGGGTTCCGGTTGAGCGGCAAACCAGGCCGCCAGTCTTTCGGCCACCTGGGGTGCATAGCGGGGCAGGGCTTCCCGCGCAGGCGTCACCAACACCTCTTCGATGCTGGCCTGTGAACGTTGCGTCTGAGGGTTAAAAGTGCGCAGGCTCTCGATTTCGTCACCAAAGAATTCGATGCGCACAGGTTGAGCTGCCGTGATGGGGAAAATGTCCACGATGCCACCACGCCGGCTGAATGTCCCCGGCTCGACCACTACGCTGGACGGCTGATAGCCGAACTGAAGCCACGTGCGCAGCAAAGTATCTGGCGCAGCCCGTTGACCCGTACGCAAGATACGTGTACCGGCCTGGAACTCGCGCGGCGGCAGAGTCTTCTGCATAGCAGCATAGGCAGACGTGACCACCAGCGGTACAACAGTCGAGGTATGCCGGACACCCACAGGTTTGATCAATGCGGCCAGCGTTTGCAGACGCCCCTGGATGGCCCGCATACTCCAGGGCGCGCGCTCATAGAAAAGAGCTGAAGGTTCAGCAAAACGGTGCACTGGCCAGTCCGGCACCCAAACCGGAAGCTGCTCGACCAGATTGTGCGCCCGATCCACACGTCCGGTGATCACCACAATGGGACGCTGCAAGTCCTGGGCGAGGCCAGCGATCACAAACGGACGGGCGGCGCGCATCAGATGCTGATCGGGGACGGCTTCCCCTCTGTCCAATGCCTGGAGAACGCCTCTGTACGTGCGGGTCGAACGCAGGTATTCGAAAAGACCGGTGAGATTCATGGGGGATTGCCCTATCAATCAGGAAGTGACATGGAGTTCGGGGGGGAATGTCGGGCAGAGGTGGGCCGCGCATTGCGCTGCAGCACCTCTTCCGCCGAGCCGTTGTAGCGATTCATGGCCAGGTCAATGCCGTCTGCCAGCCAGGTCTCGATGGCAAGAACCACCCGTGTGATCGCCTCCTCGATCAGCGGTTCCTCATGTTGCCGGAATGGCAACAACACATAGGCCGCCGGGTCTATGCCGTGCTCCGGACGCCCAATGCCCACGCGGATGCGAGGGAAGTCTTGCCTGCCCAGCCGCTGGATGATGTCCGTCAGACCGCGATGTCCGCCGGCTCCGCCTTTCGGACGAATACGTAATGTCCCGACCGGCAGATCCAGATCGTCGTACACCACGATCAGGTTCGTCGGTGGAATCCGGTAGAAAGTCAGCAATCCTTGCACAGCGCTGCCACTCAGATTCATATAGGTCTGCGGCTTGGCAAGCAGAACGCGACGCCCCGCAATCTGTCCGAGCGCGATCTTGGCTTTGGACCGCTTCTTGTCCTCGAAGGACAAGCTATGTCGGCTCGCCAGCGCATCTACACAACGAAAGCCGATATTATGGCGGGTATTGGCGTATTCACGCCCTGGGTTGCCCAGACCTACGATGAGAGAGAGGTCAGCCGCGCTCATCTCAGGTGTTTCTTCCTCAAGCCGCAATCAAGATACATCCCAGTCTCCCGGCCAGCGCCCCGGCCCCGGCCAGGATCGCGACTGTCCTCGACTGGTCAGACGGCGCACTAGCGAGTAACCGATCATCAGCATGAACAGACCAAGGGCCAGGTAGAAGCCAGTACAAAAGGCTTCACGAACTCGCGTGAGGTTGACGCGGGCGCTCTGTCGGGTAGATACAGGTTGCGCCGTGTCTGCCCCATCCCGCGATGACAGCACCTCTGGCTCCGTACCGTCTGCCTCGACGGGGTTATTACTTGGCGGCTGCACAACAGGCGATGTTGGTGACGGACCCGGCGTGACAGGCGGCACAGCCGGTGCGACTTCGACTGCGGGAATGGTCGGCACGGGCGTCGGTGCGCGATTGGTTACCTTGAGATTGGAGACAATGTACTCAGCAACCTGTCCGTCTTCGAGAAACACACGCAGGCGCAGTCGGTAGACGCCGTCGGGGACGACATTGGTATTCCAGGTGCCAAGGACTCCGTCACGAACCTGTTGCTGAACTGCAGGTTGCACCAACAACCAGGTGACCGTCGGGTCGCTGAGATCGTCATATTCCAGCGTGTAGCGGGCAAACGCGGCTGGATGTTCAGCGCTACCCAGGATGTTCACCAGGCCGAACAACTGCTGTCCCTCAATGGGAGAGGTAATGATTGCACGCCCCTGATCGGGAGACTGGGCATGCGCGGTCCCATTATCTGTGAGCGCGCCCAGGCCGGAACAGGCGAGAATGACAATAGCAGCCAGTGCCACGCACAGTCGGCGCGACATTTCCGCGTCCACCTTGCAAACTAATCACAACGCCATTGCAATCTGGTGAGTTTAGCAACCGCGATCCAAAGGCGCAAATCGGGTTCAGTCGTGGAGAACATTCGCAGCTTTGCGACGCACCTCTGTATCGCTTATTATGGTCAGTATACTGGAGTCAGTCTGTGAGTTCGGCGGGCAGCGCACCGGGGTGTGCCTCATAGACGCGCTGAAATCGAAGGGCAAGATTGGGCTGGAGCCGCCAGTCGCTGGAACAAATCTGGCAGGTCATGCCCGGTCGCAGGCGCGGCAGATCAGATGTCACATACCAGAAGGTCAACACATCATGCCAGCCATGGAAAGCGAGAACACACTGAACATACCGATTGATGTGACCCTTGAGCCGGGGGCCTCGCCGGCGTATTACTGGGCAGTGAGTAATGACAGAGCCAAACTGATTGAGGGCGGTGTGCCAGTGGAGGCGCACGTTTCGATCTACGTGAACGGTCAGGAGCTGGCTACCCTCATGTGCAGCCCGACGGATCAGGAGGCGCTGGCCCTGGGCTTTCTGCGCAACGAAGGTATCATCGAGTCGTTGGAGGACGTGGGGCTGATACAGCGCAACGTGCCGGGCACCACCGTTGATGTTATGTTACATGTTGGTCAGTTTTCATCACCGCGCCGCATGATACTCACGTCGGGGTGTGGCGGTGGGCTGACCTTTCAGGCCATGACCGACCAGCACCCGCCCCTACGCTCTGATTTCAAGACCAGCCCACAAACCCTGGCTCTGAGGATGCGCGATCTCAACCTGGCGGCTCGCCTTTACCGACAGGTGCGGGGTGTTCATACTTCCGTGCTGGCTGATGAAGGTGGGGTGCTACTGATCGCAGAAGATGTCGGTCGGCACAACACCATTGACAAACTGGCGGGCAAGGCGCTGCTCGCCGGTATTCCGACACAGGAGCGGATGATCATCACCAGCGGGCGCATCAGTTCGGAGATGCTGATGAAGGCGCGCCGGATGGGAGTGCCCCTGGTCGCAAGCCGCACTGCTCCTACCAGCGCCTCGGTGAGTCTGGCATACGCTTGGCTGATTTGCGTCGTCGGGTATCTCCGGCACGGCGGGATGCGCGTCTATACCTGCCCGGAGCGGCTGGGACTTCTCCATGAATAGCGAAGGGCAGCGGTCAGGGTAGGCCATGAGTGTGCCGCACCTGCTCGACAAGCCGGCTCACATCACGTGACGGGGTGGGAGCCAAGCCAAGAGGGTCCGAAAAAACCTCGTCTCCCAGCGTGGCCCGCACGATATTGGCCCAGCCATGACTGAGCGCCCCCAGATGATAGCCCCCTTCCATGACAAAGACGATGTGCCCTCTGCACCAAGCGCGAGCGCCTTCGATCAGTCGTTGGCACAGGCGATGATAGCCCTGCAGCGACAGCGTCATGTTGGCCAGCGGATCGGCCCAATGAGCATCGAAACCGACAGAAGCCAGGATCAATTCGGGCGCGAAACGCTGTAGCGCGGGCAAAACCACGCGCTCGAAGACCTGCTCATAGCCTTCGTCGCCAACGCCGGGGGGTAGGGGGACATTCAGGGTGTAGCCTTCTCCAGCAGCGCGCCCCATCTCATACAGATTGCCGGTGCCCGGATAGAGGGGGGATTGATGCGTGGAAATATATAACACCGAGGGGTCTTCGTAGAAGATATCCTGGGTGCCGTTCCCATGATGGACATCGTAATCCACGATGGCGATCCGTTCTACTCGATGGGCCCGCTGAGCAAAACGAGCCGCTACCGCGACGTTGTTGATCAGGCAAAAGCCCATAGCACGTGCGCGCGTGGCATGGTGCCCCGGCGGGCGAACGAGCGCGATGGCCTGGTCTGCCGCACCTCTGAGCACTCCGTCTACCGCAAGGGTAGCAGCTCCCGCTGCCAGCAGGGCGATCTCAAAGGAGCGGGGGGTCGCATACGTATCCGCATCGAGCCACTGAGTGGAAGCAGCTTGCCCGGCTCTCTCCAGTTGAGCTACATACTCCGGTACATGGACGGAGCGAATCAGGTCGAGGTCAACAGGTTGCCCTCTTTCCGTCAGAGTCCGCGCCAGCAGCCCATCAGCAAGCAGTTGCTGGCGAATGGCCTGCAGTCGCCCGGCATGTTCAGGATGTCCCGGCATATTGTGTTGGTCAAAGCGTTCGTCAGTGATCAACAGCACGGTCATGAGCAGTGCTCCTGCTAGATATCAGTTTCATTCTACTGGCAGACGGGTCAAAACAACAAAGGCGACTCCCGGCCCCAGGCCTGGGAGTCGCCCATCTCACAAGGTCATGCTGCAAAGAGCGCGGCGCGATCAGTCTGCCGAGACCATATCGGCGGTGACGCGCTCCACCACTTCTTCGGTCGCCAGTGTATCTTCGCGATCACTGCGGCGCACAGCCCAGACCATCAGCACGATGGCAATGGCGACGCCGATGAGGATACCTGCGCTATAGCCTTCGTACTCCACGACCAACGGGGCCACGATCAGCGCGACCAGGTTCATGACTTTGATCATGGGGTTCAGCGCAGGGCCAGCCGTGTCCTTGAGCGGATCGCCCACTGTGTCGCCAACAACGCTGGCCTTGTGATTCTCGCTGCCTTTGCCACCGAAGTACCCGTCCTCCACGTATTTCTTGGCATTGTCCCACGCGCCACCGGCGTTGGCCATGAACACAGCCAGCAATTGCCCGGACAGGATCACGCCGGCCAGGAACCCACCGAGTGCCTGTTCTTTGAGCAGGAAGCCCACCGCGATGGGCGCGAGCACAGCGATCAGGCCCAGCGGCACCAGTTCCATCTGAGCGGACTGCGTGGAGATCGTGACCGCCTGAGCATAGTCGGGCGTCTTGGCTCCGCTCGCGATCTCCGGATCGCGCAGTTGACGGCGCACTTCAGCCATAATCAGGCCAGCCGCACGGTTCACCGCTTTGATCAGCAGGCCGCTGAACAGCAGCGGCAACGAACCGCCGATCAGCAGCCCCACAAAAACCACTGGGTCAGCCAGGTTGACGATCTTCTCGAAGTCGGGCTTGACGCGCTGAATGTCGGAGAAGAAACTACCAAAGAGCGACACGGCGGCGATCACTGCCGAGCCGATAGCCACGCCCTTGGTGATGGCCTTGGTAGTGTTGCCCGCAGCGTCCAGGTCGGCCATGATCTGGCGAGCCGTGGGACTCATGCCAGAAAGCTCACCGATACCGTTGGCGTTGTCCGAGATGGGGCCGAAGGTGTCCATGCTCACGTTGTTGCCCGTGTGAGAGAGCATGCCCACACCAATCAGCGTCACGCCAAACAGGATGTAGCTGTAACGATGGACTTCCGGCACCTCGTGCATGCTGATCAGGAACAGGGCAAACACCATGATCCACATGGCCGAGAAGAAACCTTCCACCAGATGATTGCGCATACGGCCACGGATGATCATGATGATGGCCAACACTAGGCCGATCAGCGCCACCGGCAGCTTGAGGTCGCTAGGGAACTCATAGCTGTAGACCAGGATAGACGCGGCCAGGCTGGCCACGATGACAAACAGAGCCCACACACTGGACAGGTAGCCCAGCGAAAGACCTTCCAGAATGACCGAGGCCGGGCCGAAGCGAGTGGCTGCCGAAATCGTCTGCACGCGCTTGCTCTTGGCGCTGGTGGCGTAGGAGGTCAACGGGTTGAAAGCGACCGCCAGCGCCACGCCGACTGCCACCAGCGTCGCCAGGGAGAGTTGCCCCGCATAGAGCCAGGCCAGTAGGAAGGTGGACAGAATGGTGATGCCGCTGGATACCTCGTAGCTCTTGTACATGGCCTCTTCGGCATCGTCCACACGCCACAGCGAGACCGCATAAGTCCCCACGATGGAACTGACGACGCCAATGCCGCGTACCAACAGCGGCAACACGATCCAGTACAGTTCGCCGTTGATGGCCGTGAGTGCCAGGCCCAGGATCAGGCTGGAGACAATGGTCACTTCGTAGGACTCGAAGATATCGGCGGCCATACCAGCGCAGTCGCCCACGTTGTCACCTACCAGGTCGGCGACCACTGCTGCGTTGCGGGGATCGTCTTCTTCCATGCCCGCTTCGACCTTGCCGACCAAGTCAGCGCCGACATCCGCGGCTTTGGTATAGATACCGCCGCCCACGCGCATGAACAGGGCCAAGAGCGTACCGCCGAAACCGAAGCCTAAGAGCACATCGGGAGACGCCTTACCGAAGATGATGAAGATCATCGTGCCGCCAAACAGACCAAGCCCATCAGTGAGCATACCGGTGATAGTGCCGGAGCGATAGGCAATCTTGAGTGCTTCCTGGTAACCACCCCGTTCGGCGGCGGCAGCGACACGCACATTGCCCTGCACAGCCATGTTCATGCCGAAGAAGCCTACCATGGCCGAGAAGGACGAACCCATCACGAAGGCCAGCGCACGGGCAATGGCGATCACCAGACGAGCTGTGTCTTCATTGCCATCAAAGTACTCGTTGGCTTCGGGGGTGGGTTTGACTACGAAGACGCTCAGGAACATGGCGATCGTCAACAGGACGATCAGAATGGCTACAGTTCTGAGCTGCGTGCGCAAGTAGGCATTCGCCCCATCGCGAATGTGGCCCCAATGGCGCTGCATTTCTTCGTTGCCCTTGTCTGCGGACATGATGAAGTTGCGCAGCCAGAGGGCGTAGCCAAGCGCCACACCGGCGATAGCAAGGACGATGAACACCATCACTTGCTCAAAGACCTCGATATCCATCTGAAACATATTCCGGTACCCCTCCTGATGGGCAGAGCAGCCCAAAGTGTCACAGGTGCAGACGGCTCAAAACAGGATCGGTGCGGGCTTCGATTGCCGTAGTCCGACGCTTTGGGGCATCGTCCAGACAACAGGCTGAATTTTACCGCGCAGCCTGGCAGAGGGCCAATACTTTCTGCCAACTGACTGCTGGCATGAGGACGTTTGTCAGGAATCAAGTACCACTTAGAAAAGGCGAGCGATTTCGTCTCGCTGCGGGCGAGGCAAAGGTCCTTTCTTGAGATCATGCACGGCAGCGGGGCCTTCGACTACACGACCAATCGGGAAAATAGAAAGCTGTGCCTGCCAGAACGCTTGCAGCAAGGCGGATACTCGCTCTGGAATAACGGTTAGCAGCAGTGCACCGGACGCGATGGCAGCAGCCGGGTCCAGCCCATAGAACTCGCACAGCTTCGTGCCGTTCGGCAACCAGAGTCCGGGTGAGTCGTAGAGCGATACTTCGAGAGCACATCCGCTGGCCTCGGCCAATTCCCACAGCGCGGTGAGTAAGCCCCCTTCAGTGGGATCGTGCATGCTGCTGACGCCGCCTACCTTCATCGCAATCTGAGCGTCACGCACCACGCTAATGCCTGGGTCGTACAGGAAACGGGCACACTCGTCAAGGAAATCGGGGCAGAAATGGGCCAGGAGTTCCTCGCGCTTCTCACGGGCAATGATGGCCGTAGCTTCGATGGGGACACCTTTGGTGAGCAGAATCAGGTCACCAGGGCACGCATCACCTGTGCGCACCAGCCGATCAGGGCTTACTTCGCCCAACATGCATCCCACGACAATAGGGCGTTCCAGGTCTGCGGTGATCTCGGTATGTCCACCGATCACGCCGATATCCAAAGCGCGACACGCGGCAGCGATCTGGTCGAAAATGCGACGGACAAGCTCCGGCGTAGCGTGCGCAGGGGGCAACAGGATACTGGCAAGAAACCACAAAGGGGTCGCCCCAGTCGTGACGACATCGTTTGCGCAGACCTGGACAGCGTACCAGCCAATGGCGTCGGTGGCAAAGGTGATGGGATCGGTCTTGACTACCAGGTAGCGATCGGGCATAGCCAGGACTGCCGCATCCTCACCGACCGCTGGCCCCAGGACTACACGCTGACCGCCGGGCAACATGCTCAGCAGTTCTCTCAGCATATCGGACGGAAGTTTTCCGACAGGAAAAGTGGACATGGCAGTCTGGTGCCCTGCGGCAGGCGCAGAAAAGGCAGGTCCCCGAAGCTCGTTCGGGGACCCCGGTCTTGCGCGCTGTGACACCCGATTACTTCATCAGAAGGAGGGGTGTCACAGCGCTGCGCATGGTACTACTATCGTGCATCGACACCACCTCCTTCTTATTGGGATGGCTATGGAAGGGCGAGGCAGGTGATCCCCGCACGCACAGTGATTATCGCATGTGAGCACAGGCGTGTCAAATGGACGCAATGGGCTATTTCAGGGTATGCCTGCCACGTTCGGGCAAATCAGGGGGCTATTTCTGCGGTATACTTCGGGTGCCATGGGGGAGGGAGTCCGACCATGAACGAGAGTTGGCGTCTGTTTATTGCGCTTGATCTACCATCTGAAGTGATTGCCACGCTGGATACGGCTCAACACCGCCTGCGGGCAACAGCGCCTCCTGGGATAGTTTCCTGGGTTGCGCCGCGCAGCATTCATCTGACCCTGAAATTCCTGGGCGATGTTCCGTTGAACCAGCGCGATATCATCGCCGAAGCCCTGACAACTGTGGCCTGTGCCCATACTCCGTTTGATCTGAGTACAGGGGGACTGGGATGCTTCCCGCATCAGCGCAGCCCGCGCGTGGTGTGGATCGGCGTGCAGGGGCACCTCAAAGCACTGCAATCGCTTCGCGACGCGGTCGAGGGAGCCATCGCCCCATTAGGGTATCCCACCGAGGATCGGCCTTTCAGCCCACATCTGACGCTGGGGCGGGTACGCCGCGACGCCCCGCGCAGCGCCGTGCAGACCCTGGGAGCCGTCATGGCCTCGGTCACCGCGCCGCCCCCCGTAACATGGACAGTGACAGAAGTGGGACTCTTTCGCAGTGAATTGAAGCCCACTGGAGCCGTCTACACCCTGCTGCATCGCGCTCCGCTCAGCCGAGAAGCGGGTCGGTAGGGCAAGAGTGCATGGATGGTGCTAGCAAAGGCCCCTGGGCACTGCTAAAATAGGAGACAAGCGCAAACGTAGAGAATTATGGGAGGATGAAACGCTGGAACCTGTAGATTTGGCCCGGATCATCGTTGATCTGGCAACCGACAAGAAGGGTGAGGACATTGTCCTCATGGATATGCGGCAGGTATCCCCAGTCACAGACTACTTTGTTATCGTCAGCGCCACCTCTGATCGTCAATTGAAGGCCATCATCGAACATGTAGCTGAAGAAGTGAAGAAGCATCACGACATCCGCCCATGGCACATCGAGGGCAATGCTGTCAACGGATGGGTGCTGATGGACTATGGGAACGTCGTGGTGCACGGCTTCCTGCCCGACCGCCGCGCCTATTATGATCTGGAAGGGCTATGGCGTGAAGCACCTGTGATGGTGCATATTCGCTGACAGCGGCGTGAGTTGTCTGTCTCACGCCGCTGCCCGGCGCTGACTCTGAACTCTGGGGTCAGTTACTCGGCCTTCTCCAAAATCCAGCGATCCACATCGCGGGTCCAGGAGATCAGCTCTTCTGCTTCGAAGAATAGCGCGATCTCCCGTTGGCCGCTGGCCGGACTATCCGAGCCATGTACCAGGTTGCGGCCTGTCTCCAGCCCGAAATCTCCGCGAATTGACCCTGCAGTGGCATTAATCGGTTTTGTGTCGCCAATGGTGTTACGGGCGATCTGGATGGCGTTGGGACCTTCCAGCACCATCACCACTACTGGTGCAGAGGTAATATAGTCCAGCAATGATTCGTAGAAAGGCTTACCCTGATGCTCGGCGTAGTGCTGCTCGGCCAGGGCACGGTCAATGCGCATGAACTTCATGCCAACGATCCGCAAGCCGCGTCGCTCGAAGCGCGTGATGATCTCCCCGATCAGGCCGCGCTGCACAGCGTCTGGCTTGATGATAATCAGCGTGCGTTCCACAGTGCCTCCTTCGTGGCGCAAAAGACAACGGGCTGAATTGTAGCTTCAGCCCGCCTGAATGCCAACTGCGAATTCGACTGATTAAAGTTGTTCGAGGGCGCGCCGATAGGCGTGCAGCGCTTCCTTCAGCTTTCCGTGCCGCAGATAGGCGTCCCCCAGCAGCCGATGCAATCGTGCCTCGCGCGGGCGGCTCTGCAACAACTGCAGCAAATCGCCGATCACATCTGATAGCAACTGAGACGCTTCGATCAGGGTTTCGTATTGCCCCAGGCTTTGGGCGCTTTCTCCAGCGACCCACAAAGCACGAGCCAGGGTCAGTCGAATAGGGTGATCGTCCGGCGCAGCACTGAGCCGTTGCTGGTAGACCGAGATCTGGCCGGGGTCGGCGGAGACTGGCGGTTCTGCCGCCGATTCCGCCGGACCGGTCGGCGCGGGAATTTCCTGTGCTGTGCGAGTAGTTGGCCTATCCAGAGCGCGCAACCAGTTTGCCCCGGCCTCCGCCGACTCGCTTTCCTGAACAGCAACCGACAGCCAGGACTCGTCAACCCCTGGCGCTTGCTCTTCGGAAACTTCGCGCAACCAGTCTGGAACATCTTCTCCGGCCAATGCCTGAACCGGCTGTTCCGCATCTTCCAGCAACCAGGCTGGCATGTCGACAGGCATGGCTGGCTGGAGTTCTGGCTCGCCGGGTTCTTCCTCCGGCACAGTCTGGACTTCGGCCTCGTCCGTCACCGCCTCAGTTTCGAGTTCCGCGCTGACCTCCATCGCCCAGTCGGCCAGTTGCTCGGCGACGGGTTCTGGTTCGAGGTCGAGCAGCTTGGACAGATCGGAGGCAGAAGCCTGCTCCTCAAGCGGCTGCAACTCTACAACCCATGAGGGCAACGTGGCCGGCTGCGCGGGTTCAGGTTCGGGCCCGATCTCAGGCTCTCCGGTTTCTTGCACTGTGGCAAGGCGTGCGGCCTGGCGTCTCAGCCAGGCAAGCTCCTGTTCTGGCGTCAACTGGCCACGGGCTAGAGCGCGCTCGATCTCTTCCTCCGTCAAACCTGCCAAGGGATCTTCTTCAAGATCATCTGCGCGCAACCAGTCAGCAGGGGGCATTTCGCCTTGTTCCGGTTCCTCAACAGCCAGAAAGGGGGTCAGATCAGCGTCTGGCTCGGCGGCCAGTCTTTCCAGCCAGGAGAGGGGATCGTCGCCTAAGCCATGCTCCTCCAGGGCGGCGAGCACACGCAAGCGAGACGCCGGGAATTCCTCCGGAGTTTCTGCTGTTATGTCTACGGCTGAGACCAACACTTGCCGGGTGTCTGCCAGGCTCTCCGCAGCTTCCGCAGGCTCGGCAGTCCCTGAGGCTGCTTCCATTACCTCCGGCGGCGCTGAGGGCTGGGTAGCTTCGGCCTCACCTCCTCTGAAAGCCTGAGCGGCAGCCTCGAAGGGAACATAACCGGGTTCGTCCACGACCGCATCGGGGGGTGGTTCAGTGATGGAGAGGTCAGCAGGAGTCAACAGCTCCTCCGGCTTCGCCCCCTGACGCACCGCCAGACTTTCCAGCCAGCGCATGGGATCCACGCCACCCAGGAAGTCATCCTGATCCACAGCAACGACAGGTTCTCCTTCGTCCTGGGTTTCAACCGAGAGGCTTTCCTCTACTTCTTCTAGCTGGTCCTCGGGCAACTCATCCCAGGCAGGCATACCTGGGGCTTCCGTCTCAGGCGACCAAGCCATCTCTTCGTCCGGAGTACCCCAGTCAAATGTGCCGGGCTCCTCAGATGCCAAGCTCTGCATGGCACTGGTCTCGGCTTTCACGGCCAGCTCGTCCAGCCACCGCATCGCTTCTGTCGAACTATCTAGCGCGGGAACAGCCTCGGCTGGCTCAACTTCAGCTTCTTCCTCAAGGAGATCGGTCAACCAGGTGTCTTCGGTCACCTCTGGCTGCGGAGAAGGCTCCTCGGCTTTGAGCGCCGGGCTTTCGGGCAATGCCTCACCGTCTGACCGAGCAGGTCGCGTCTCCCTGAGGGGCGAGTCCCCCGTAATGGAATAGGGGACATAGCCTGGCTCGTCAATCTCGGCGTTTTCCGGAATGGGAATATCCATATCCGCAGCCGTGATCAGTTCGTCCTCGCTGACCCCCTGTCTTCTGGCCAGGCTTTCAAGCCAGGCCAGTTGTTCTTCTGGAGTCATCTTGTCGAAATCGAACTCATCTCCGGGCACGGCAGGGGGCGGTGTCATGGTATTTCCTCCTCAGCCCATCGGACGAACCCGATCATGGAGGGCGGTTGCCACGAGATCATGTTTCATCCTCTTCGGCGACATCACGCAGCCATTCCGGCGGCGTGGGAGGAGTGTCCCCTCTCAGACCGGGCAAGTCTTCCCACACCGCTTCCAGGGGAGTCCGCAACCAGATAGGAACCCAATCGCCAAACGAGAAGTCCTCCGGAACCGGCTCGTCGGCGTATTCATCAGCCGCAAGCTGGATCGCCTCCCCCTGATGCTCCAGGGAGACTTCTTCCGCCCAAGTATCAGGCAAAGTCGCTTCTGGAGCAACTCCGAGATGTTCTGCCAGCGGTTGGGCCTCGGCTTCTGGCTGACCAAAGTCCTCTGCGGCCAGAAACGCTTCCAGAGTCTCTGGCATGGACAGGCTTTCCTGCTCTGCCTGTATCGCCTGTTCGGGCTGCTGCATTCCTTCGTCCGCGGGGGCAAAGGCTTCTTCTGGCAGAGTGAATAACTCATCGGTGGCGAACAGTTCGCTGAGCTTGTCCGCTTCTGAGTCGGCGATGGCCATCAACCATTCCGGAATTTCGCCTTCAGGTTGAGCCGCTCCTTCGGGCGCAGCCCCTTCGTCTGCGGGAGTGCTCTCTGGCATGCCAGCTTCTGCCTGCTCGGCGAGTTCTTCCGCAGAAAGAGCCGCAGTCTCTTCGCCGAATTCTTCCTCATACAGTGGGCGCGTGACAATTTCGTCTAGAGCAGCCGGAGCAGTCTCCAGCAGCTCGCCGGTCTCTGGCACTTCGTCGCCCAGGAAAGCGGTCATCCAGTCTGGGCGCTCATCTGGCTGCAGGATTCCCGTCTCGCTGGCAGCTTGATAGCGCGGCACTTTATCGGCGCTACCTCCCTCGAACGGGTCATAAGGTTGGCTGAGCAGGGCCTGGAGTTCTGCGTCGGAGGCAGGCTCGACCTCTTCTTCGGAAATCCCGCTCAACCAGTCCGGCTCGGTTGAGGGCACCTGGTCGCTGGCCCCCGCCACAGCTTCGGCAGAAACGGCTTCTTCTTCCCTCTGAGCCGTGGGGTGCTCCTCGGTTTCGTAGCCTTCCTGAGGAGTTTCCTCATCCGACGTTTCCAGCCAGGAGACCTCAGCACTAACTGGAGCTTCCTCAGGGCTGATCTCTGGCTCTTCCTGTTGATCCGGCGGCAGTTCCTCGGCGAATACCTGGAGCCAGTCCTCTTCAGCCTGGGCACCCGCCTCGACAGTCTCTTGAGGAGAGGCTTCTTCGGAAAAATCGGACGGGGTAACCTGCGCAGCCTCGATGGTCTCCCACTCAGCCAGCAGCGAGAGTTCTGACTCTTCCTCTGCCGGGGCGGGGGTCTTCGTCTCAGCAGGAAGGATGTCCGCCAGGGTATCACCAGACTCTGTGTCCGGCGGGAAACCCAACAAATCAGGCTCGTCCGCTATCGCTTCAGCGGGAGGGGCCGCCTGGCGGATCCAATCGGGAAGCTCGACCGCGGGTTCGGCCAGACCACTTTCTGGTTGCTGATCCTGTGCCCCAGCAGCAGCCAGGGCAGCCAGCAGATCTTCACCATCGGCGTCCAGAGAGTCCCCAAGCCACTGCAACGATTCGTCCAGAGCAGCGACGGCGGCGCTGTCTTCTGGGACTTCCGGTGTTTGCTCACCGCTCAGCACAGCGACCAGCTCGCCCAGGCTTTGGCCCTGGTCAGGGGGCATTTCCTCCGGGCCAGGCAACCACTCTGGCAGCGAGATCGGCTCAGCGGCTTCACTCAGCAGATCGTCGGCGGCCAGAATGTCTTCGAAGGCGGCGTCAATTTCTCGGTGTAGCTGTTGCTCATCAGGATGCGCCAGGGCAGCATCAAGAATACGCTCAGCCTCGTCAGCTCCCTGAGACGCCAGAGTCTCTGCGTTCGACCATTGACCGAAGACCTCTTCGGCGGGTGCAGACTCAGGACTCGGCGCTTCGCGTTCGGCAGTCTCACTGACATTTTCACTCAGGCCCTGGAAGACCGACCAGTCCACTTCGCCAAAATCTGGGGTCTCGCCCAGTTGATCCAGGAAATCAGCTTCTGGCGTCTCTTGTTCGGGAAGCGCGGGTGATATCCAGTCGGGGAATTCTACTGCCTGAGCGCTCTCCGGTGCGATGTCGCTTTCTGCAGAAAGCGCCTGCCACAAGTCGGATGCGGCGGCTTCCGGAGGCGCATCCCAACCTGCAACGCCCTCAGTAATTCCCTCCACCTCGTCCGACTGCTCGGTTTCAAGAATCCAGTCCGCAACAATGGCGGGTTCTTCTGCGCTCACCGCCTCCTCGACTGGCACTTCCTGCGGCCAGGGCGCGTCCGGAACAGGGAAGCTATCTTCAAGATCGGGGGAAAGGGAAAGTGCCTCCGACATGCCCTGCGTGATGTCGGGTGAGCGTTCCTCTCGCCAAAGAGTGTCCAGGTCCGGCACCGGAATTTCGCCGAACAGAGCTGCCATATCAAGCTGCGCCGAGCCAGCCTCCTGGCTTAACGCTTCTTCGGCCAGAGGCTGACCAGGCACGGCGAACAGGTCTTCCATAGAAACATCCTGGCCCGGAGTTCCCAGTTCCTGCACCCAGCCGGGCGTTTCTGTGCTCAGCATGGCCTGACTTTGTCGGTAGTAATCCAGGCGCGGTAGCTCGACTGTATCGGGCAGGTCGCCATCAGGTTTGAGGATACGCGCTGCCACATAGGGATCGAGCGCGGCTACGCGATCGAGAAATGGTCGAGCATCGGTTGGGCGTTCATTGGCCAGCCACAACTCGGCCATGATCCGGTTGGCAGTCAGGCAATTGGGTAGTCGTTTCAGCAGGTCAATAGCTACTTCTCCGGCCTCGACCTCATGCTGCCCGGCCCACAGCGCTTCGGCCAAGAGAGTCTGCAGGTCCGCCCGCTGCGGTTGATGGGCCAGGGCAGCGCGAAGCTCCGCAATAGCTTGCTCGTAGAGCTGGCCCTGGAAATACTGCCGAGCCAAGGCGCCGCGTGTCAACTGGACTCGCATCGGGGCGCGATCTTCCCCGTCCCGTCTGACATACAGTTCGCGCAGGGCATCCTGCAGCGCTGCATTACCCGGCATCTGTTCATACGCGCGCTCCAGATGCCAGATGGCCCGGTCAAGTTCCCCCTGGCGATCGGAGAGTTCGCTGAGGCCCAGATGCGCGACATAATCGTCGGGAAGCACGCCCAGCACACGCCGAAACACTTCCGCTGCTTCGCCAAAGAGTTCGGGCGCATCATCCTGATGGGCTTTTTGTAACAGCGCTTTTCCCAACAACCGATAAGTCGCTACGTTCTGGGGAAAGTGCTGGAGAATGTGCCGGCAATGGCTGATAACCTCCGTCGGCGCGTCCTGGTCCAGCAGGTGTTCCATTTCCTCAAGATACGCGCGCAGCGTGATTGTTTCGGCCATGGTGTACTCGCTTCCAGTCATGGGCCATATCTTGCCCCGGCGTCTGGCCTCATTATAGTCGAACGCTACCGGGCACGCATTAGAACAAATGTAATTGCTGACAGCCAGTTTTTGGCTTGCGACGTGTTGTTGTACAATGAACGCGCACACGTAGCACCGGTAAAGATTTGGCAGGGATGAGGCGCGACATATGGGGCAGGAATCGCTCAACCAAATGCTGCATCAGGGAATCGCAGCGGCTCGTGCCGGGCAGCGCGAAGCAGCGCGCACCATCTTACAGAACGTCGTGCGGCTCGACCCGCGCAACGAGATCGCCTGGATGTGGCTGAGTAGCGTGGCGGCAGATGACACCGAGCGGCTGTTCTGCCTGAAAAAACTTCTGGAGATCAACCCTGCCAATGAATTTGCTCTGAAGGGGCTGAAGGCGCTAGGCGTTGAGCCAGGGCGTGGCGCAGGAGAACAAGTCGGTAGCACGGTGATCCCGACTCTGGATGAGAGCAAGTACACCCGCGTCCTGCAGGCCGTTGACGACTTCCTACGGCGCTATCAGGCCGGCCTGTTTGGCGAAACCCCTGCTGTCGTCTGGTCTCACAAGCGCAAAGGGCGCTATGCCGAAAGCGGTGCCACCCGGTTACGTCAGGCTATGGCGGCAGCCGCCGTGTTGTTGCTGGTGGTGCTGGTAGGAGGGGGTTTCCTGGCGCTGAGGGCCAGCGGACTGCTCGAAGGGCCAGCGGAACCGGAAGGTCACCTGATCACGCGCATGCCCTCACAGACGCCTCGCCCCACGTTCACGCCGACCAAGGGTGGGCCTACGCCGACGGACTTCCCGCAGCCAATGGCTGTACCGCCGACCGAGATTCCCGCCGGTCTGGTAGCTGGCGATCCCTTTGCCCTGGCAGAACCTACCGAAATCTATCCGCGCGTGCATCCCAATGTAGCGCGGATAGTTCAGGAAGCCGCAGGATATTACACCATCGCTGAGTATGAGACGGCGCGCGACATGCTGAGAACCGAACGCGAGCGGTCGGGCCAACACTGCTATCCCATGCTTGTTTACTACGAAGCGCTCAGCCTGGCCGGGCTGAGAGACTTTCAGGAGGCCATGCAATTACTGGAGTGGGCCCAAAACTTCAGGCCAGAGCGAGGCTACTCAACCTGCCAGGACGAACCGATCATCCTGGCGGGTATGGCTGAAGTGCTGTACCAGCAAGACCCCCGTTCCACGCGAGCGCTGGAACTGGCCACAGAAGCGTTGCGAGAAGATGGGCGGCTTGTCCAGGCTGCGGTGGTGAAAGCGCGGCTTGAAATGGCACGCAGTGACTGGGCTACTGCTCGCAGCACGATCGCGCAGGCACTGGTAGAGCGTCCCAATGATCTGAATCTGCTGGTTGTGGCTGCTGAGATCGAGCTGGACGACAACCAACCGGCAGTTGTCCTCAATTATGTGGGCCGTGCGCTGTATATGGATCCAGCTTTGCTGCCTGCTCTCCATCTGCAGGCGAAAGCCTACCTGCGTCTGGCAGAAGACTCTGGGCCGGGAACCAGGCAACTCCAGTACTATGGGCTGGCAGTGCGTAGTGCGCAGTCGTTGCTCCTGTACTATCCTGGCGATCCGGCAGGGTATCTGTATTTGGCAGAGGCGCGGCTGGGCGAGGGCAATCTGCAAATGGCCGAGAGCGCGCTGGCACGCATTCTGGAAAATGCCGACAGCCTTCCTGAAGAGAGCGACGCGGTGATCCTGCAGGCCTATGAATTGCGGGGGATGCTGCATCTTGCTCAGGGCCGTTACAACGAAGCGCGGGCAGACCTGCGCCAGGCCGTCTTTGCTGATGATGGGTCGCTGAGGGTCGAAATCGCTGAGCATCTGGCGGATGTCGCCATGCGCCTGGGGGACTATGCGGATGCGCAATCCTGGGTGAGTCAACTAGTAGTAGCACAGCCTCAAAACTCCACCTATCAGCTCTGGCACGCGCAGTTGTTGATTGAGGTGTGTTCGCTATATCCGGGCAAACTATCGTGTAGCTACGCGCCGATGATGGCCAAGCTGTCGGACAGCTTCATCAGTACCCTGGGAGATGAAGACCAACAGGCAGAAGCACACTCCCTACGGGCGCAGGCACAGTATCATCTGACTCTCCAGCAGCAAGGAGCTTCCTTGACAGGGCAGGGGCGGCTTGCTCTGCAACTGGCGCTGAACGATCTCGTTCAGGCACTGTTGGTGCGCGATGATCCCATAGACCAGTACTATCGCGCTCTGATCCTGGAAGCGCTGAACGACCCGGCGCGAGCTGCCGAGTCCTACCGTTGGGTACGCTTTTGGGCGGGATGGTATCACTATCCCTTTGTAGATCCTACGTTTGAGGCCCACGCGGCAGAAGTTGAGGAACAGGCGCAAGTCTGGTGGGAAGAACAGGCCAGACCAACAGCTACGCCCACACCGACACCAACCCTGGAACCGACGATCATCACCCGAACACCACCTGGCGGCCCCACGCAAACCGGCACACCAACCGCAACACCGCCAACGGCGTTGCCAGAGCAAATACCATGAGGGAGCGAATCAGGGTCTTCGGCTTCCTGGGGGGGAACACCTAGATGGGCGGCCAGGGACGGCTGGGGCCAGTGCCAGGGAAAGGAAAGAACGGAGAAGCCAGTAAGCGCTCGACGCGATTGTGCAGCGCTGTTATCTCGCGCTCCGAAAGGAAGCGGCACAACTGCCTGAGCAGCGCGCTGTCTTCGCACAGTAGCCCACGCAGGGTATTCACGCTGGCCAGCAGAGGAGCCGGAACTGGCTGGCCGGCAAAATCCCAGATGACTGTACGCAACTTGGGAGCAGCGTGAAACGTCAGTCCGTGATCAATGCCCCATAGTCTGCCGTGCGGATCGAGCAGCACATGCCCCCCTTTGCGATCCGCGTTGTTGACCAGGTAGTCAAAAACCGCGAAGCGCTGAAGCTGCCCAACAAAACTATCGTCCAGGCTGAAATAGGTCACACGCGGATCGTGCTCGACGAAAAGTTGCCAGGAGCCGACCCCGTGTGGGCCATCGCGGATGACAGTAGGGGGCACCAGGTACCAGCCCAACGCCTTCGACACGAGATACGAGAGAAACTCGCGCTGATACAGCGTGCCATCGGGGAAGTCCCACAAAGGACGCTCGCCTCGTCGCGGCTTGTATACCACCGGAGCGCTCAACTCAGCGTCGCGTACCGAAAGGAGGATCGCGTAATTAGAACCCCACAAGGTACTGGGCACAGCGCGTTCAATCTCTCCGGTGCTGAGGAGAGTCTCAACGCGCGGCATATCCACCCACTGGTCGCACAGGTTGATGCGATCCAGAGGTCTTGCGTCAGGTAGGGATAGTTCATTATCCATCAGGTCCAGTAGTAGATCAGGTAACCATTGGTCTTGGGATCGGCGCGGCCCTGCTTGACCACATTGCGCGCGTGTTGCGCCAGAGCGCGCACCTGTTCGCGCGTCGCCCAGAGCCGGATTACCCGCGGATCGGGAACCTCAAGTTGTTCATCCTCTACCACCAGTTCCTGAGCGACCAGCACCACCAGATCGCGCTCGGCATCGTAGCCCAATCCCATCTGGCCTACGCGGAACAAGGGTTGAATGGGATCGCGCAGAGACATATCCCACTGGGACAAATCCACTTCGGCTGCCGGGGCGACCTGATACTTATTGCTCAGATCGTCCAGCATCTCACCCACCGCTTCTGACAGGGCCTGAGCCTGTTGCTTCTCGATGATCACCGTCACGATCTGCTGCCCCTTGCCCGCTTGCAAATGAAACACGCGGCGGCCCTTGGGGCCGATCGTGCCTACGGTGATGAAATCAACGGGATCTAGCTCAATCTCTCTGGGCTGCATACGACTGGCATTCTCCTCACGGAGCGCAAGGGCCACGCTATCTGTACTGATTCTAAGCGCAAGGGTATGCTTTTCCAAAGGCTCAGCTTCGGCGGCGCACCAGAGCGCGCAGTCTGCGCCAGCCGCGAACCTCTCTGGGCGAAGTAGGCGGCGGCACATGGGACGCATCGTTAACGCAGCAGACCATAGGACGCTCTGGCCCCAGGTACAAAATCGAGAGCGAAGCGGGCGCGACTTCGATGCGCTGGAACAGGTCGAGATGCATCCCCAGGTAGTGTGCCAGGACAAGCTTGATAATGTCGCTATGCGACACGACGACGATCCTCTGGCGATTATAACGGTCGGCCAGAGTCTCGATCGCGCCGACCGCCCGCATTTGGGCCTCGCGGAAGGATTCACCGCCAGGGAAAACGACACGGCTGGGATACACCTGTACCAGACGCCACAAAGGCTCATGGCGAAGTTTCCGCAGAGGTTGTCCCTGCCATGCCCCAAAGCGCACTTCTCCCAGATCGTCCAGAGTCTGCACCACCATACCTGGGTGACGAGCAGCGATAGCCTCAGCGGTTTCCAGGGTACGTTCCAGAGGGCTGGAATAGATCGCCACGATGGACACAGTGGATAGACGCTCGGCAAGGGCAGCAGCCTGCAGGCGACCGTGCTCATTGAGATGCACGCCAGGGGTCCAGCCGGCCAGTTTACCAGTTCGTACCCAGTCGTTTTCCGCGTGCCGCACCAATACGATTTCTGTCATGCTAACATCCTCTCCCGCGCTCGATGATAGCATAGTCTTGAGCGCTAGACGCGATGAACTACCTAGCAGAACAACCCAAAATTGTCAGGCGGCGCAACCTGAACTAAGGTTATAGCAGCGCAGGCGTATCAGACACGAAAAAATGGCCGTCCTGTTTCCAGCGAGAGTACGTGCAAAATGTGTCAGACTGTTTGCTGCACTTTGGCTCACCTCGCCCCCGCGTCAAGCAAAGTGGCCGACAACCTTTACACGCATCCTTCCAGGGAGCAAGCCCTTGACAGCGGTCGAGTTCCCTATTAAGGTTGCCGGAACGATCCTTGCTAGCCATGATCTCAGCGTACACAGGAGATTTCGCCGTCAATGGGACGTGTGGTGAACATCAACAACCCGACGAGTGTCCGCAACTATCAGATGCGTACAGCCGCTGAATTGCTGCGACACCTGAGTCAGAAGACCGAACTGGACAACGAAGCGAAAGATATGGCTGCCCAGTTGACATTGTGTCTGCGGGCAATAGATGAAGGTATCGAAAGCTCTGCCCTGGCGTGGGAGAAACGCGATTACTGGATCAAGGCCGAGCAACTACGCCAACGCTGGACATGGGCCGGAGCTTACGCGGCTCGCCTGGAAAAACTCATTCGGAGCGAGGAGTGGGAAAGCCTGCCCAGCCTGCTGGTTGAGTTGTTCCCCAGGTTTGCGGACATCAAGGTCACACGCCTGATGCGCGAGTCGGACGCCTGGGAGGGAGCATATCAAAGACTGTTGAGCGAGAAAGCCTGATGGCCAGGTTCGAGTCTCTCCGGCCATGACTGCTACGAGGTGAAGCGTGTCCCTGGAAGAAATCCTGAGCCTGGCGATCACAGTGGTCGCGATTACTGGCGCGGTGATCGCCGTCAATCTGATCGAGCGTCAACCGATCGTCTGGACTCGTCGGACACGACAGCCTCTCGATCTGCGGTCCTATGTTCGCCGGATGATGTTTGTACTCGACATCCTCAGTTTGATTTTCGGCGCTGTACTGCTGCTGGTTGCCTATCTGAACCCTGACGCCCTCGGCGAGGTGAATAGGTCCGAAGCGTGGATAGGTTCTTCGGCAGCCATCCTCACCGGCCTGGCAGGAATCGCCCTGCTGTCGCCTAACGTTCGGTATCGAATCGCAGTGTTGTTTCCTCCCGCCAGGGAAGACCTCGAGGCCATGTCTGCCTCATCCCTGACAGACTGGACATTACAGCCCAAACCACAGTCCACACCCCTGTTCCCACAAATCCTGAACTACTACACCGAGGAAATGACTTCGGAATCAAGTGTGCCGCCGATGCCCGCTGTGCGCACAGCAGACGATCGCCGTCCATCCAGCAGGGTAGGGGGTGGTTTCCGGCCAGACTCGATCGTTCACCTGGCCGCCATGTACATCTGCCTGTATGGGTTGGGTCTGCAAGTCATCACCTTTGCCCTGGGCGGAGGATTGACAGGGCTTGCGGAAACCTACGAGGGCGGGCTTGGCATCGCGGACCTGTTGGCGAACTTCACCCCGTTCGTTGTGCTGAGCCTGTTCGGGGTGGGGCTGGGCACTCGCCGAAACTGGACACAGGTGCGCGAACGCCTGGGGTTGTACTGGCCAGGGAAGCGCGGCGTCATAGTTTCCCTGGCCCTGGTCGTAGCCCTGTTCGTATTTGTGGCAACCCTCAGCGTCATCTGGATGGCGTTGGTGTCGGAAGAAACCTACGAAGAGCAGACTAAAGCCTCCGATGCTCTTGCCGAGAGCGTCAACTCGGTTTGGCTGGCGTTCCTGGTGGCGGCAACAGCTGCTATCGGAGAAGAAATCGCCTTCCGCGGTGCCTTACAACCGATCTTTGGTTTGTGGCCCACTGCCATTGTGTTCACCCTGATCCACGCTCAGTATACGCTGACACCGGCCTGGCTGATCATCCTCGGTGTCGCAGTGACCTTTGGGTGGCTGCGCGACAGGTACGGAACCGGTGCCGCCATGATCACTCACTTCTTCTACAACTTCATCCCGCTGCTGATCTCGGTAGCTGCACCTGAGGAAGCGCTTGGCGCAATCTTCCTCCTGTTCCGCTAAGCGTATCGCGTGCCCAAGACTGTTACTCTGGTTTGCCGGGCACGATGTGATGTTCGCGGCAACGGGCCTCATATGATTCGGCTGCGCCCACCATGATGATGGGATCGTCATAGCGGGCGGGTTGACCGTTGACCAGGCGTTGTGTCCGCGTCGCTTCCTCGCCGCAAACCATACAGATGGCATGGAGCTTAATCACTTCATCGGCCCGGCATAGCAGACTGGGCATCGGGCCAAAAGGCTCGCCGCGGAAGTCGGTATCCAGTCCAGCCAGGATCACCCGAATCCCTCGCGCGGCCAGTTGCTCAACAAACCGTACAATCTCCTCCTCAAAGAACTGGGCCTCGTCAATGGCCACTACTGTCGTGTCTGGTTCAATAAGTGGGACGATCTCGGCAACCGTCCCCACGGGAATAGCCTCAAAATCCTGGCCATTGTGTGAAGTGACCCGCTGTAGCGAATAGCGCGCGTCAATTGCCGGTTTGAAGACCTGCACCTTCTGGCGCGCGATCATGGCTCGCCGTACCCGCCGGATCAGTTCTTCTGTCTTGCCACTGAACATGCTGCCACAAATGACTTCGACGCGGCCACTGTGATGCTTCATGTCCGCCGTCCCCTCTTTCAGAAACACGATTACGGGTGATCTACCACCAAACAAAAGGGCAGGTTATCCACCAGAAAACCTGCCCCACAAAATCAGATAGAGAGTACGGGCGCTATTCGGCTGCGCTTTCGCCGGGAATCTGATAGCCACGAGCGCGCAACAACTTCTTGGTGTCGGCCAACACTTTGCGCCCGATGCCAGGGATGGCAAGGATGGCCTCATCGCCGCCCTCTTCCCAGCGAGCCAGCAGGTCGCCCACGACCTCGATACCGTTCTCGATCAGGATGTTGGTGTAGCGCTTTTCCAGGCCCAGCTCGGCAATGGGCACTTCCGGAGAAGTCGCCCGCTGCGCGCGCGCTTCAACCTCCGCCAGCTTGCGGTCGCGCTCCAACAAGCGCTTCACAAAGCGATCTACCTGGCCTTCGGTATCCACAATACGCTGCTCGCCAGTGTAGAAGGGATGGCAGGCGGAGCACACGTCGGTATGGATTTCCGGTACAGTCGCCCCGACCGTCCAGGTATTGCCACAAGCGCAGATCACCAGCGCCTCAGGATACCAGGTAGGATGGATTTTCTCACGCATTCTCTGTCCTCAACCTTTCGCGCCACGGTTCCCTGCCAGAGGGGATGCGTGGCGGTAACCTCGAAGATATCGCGATAACGGGCGAAGGCTACGCCTGAGGCGTCGCTGTAGCGCCTGGCTTTTCAGGATAGACGCTGATCCGTTTGCGACCGCGGGCAAAGGTTTCAAAGACCACGTAGCCTTCGGCGGTAGCAAAGATGGTGTAGTCGCGGCCCATGTCAACATTCTTGCCAGGGTGGAACTTGGTTCCCCGCTGACGAACGATGATATTGCCGGGCACCACATATTCGCCGCCGAAGCGCTTCACGCCCAGGCGCTTGCTCTCGCTATCGCGCCCGTTGCGGGTCGAACCGCCGCCTTTTTTGTGTGCCATTGTCCTGTTCTCCTCGTCCCCGCTAAGCGATCACCTATACACCCGCGATACTGTCGATGCGAAGCCGCGTGTAGTACTGGCGATGTCCCCGGCGCCGACGATAGCGCTCTTTCGGTTTGTACTTCCAGACGAAAATCTTAGGGCCCCGGCCCTGCTCGACGACGGTCGCCTTGACCACCGCCCCTTCAACCGTCGGGCGGCCAATCAATGGCTGACCCTCATCGGGAGCGACCAACAACACATCCGTCAACTCCACGGTTGCGCCTTCCTCAAAGGGCAGCCGCTCAACGTCAATCAACTGCCCCGGCTCGGCCCGGTATTGCCGACCACCTGTCCGAACAATTGCGTACATGCGATACTCCAATCTTCGCTTGCCGCCGCTGGTAGCTCAACTGACACACAGCCGCTCCAGCGGGGAAAATTGGTGGCGAAAGGACACCCGCTGTGAGGATAGTTCCCCACAGCGCGTGCGTTATTATAGCCGTGCCCCAGGGAAGCGTCAATGCTCGTTCTGTGAGCGGGCGCGGGCAAAGGTTCAGCGACTTTTGCATGTACCCCTGTTGGCTCGCCTGGGAATCACCGTGTGCTGATGCTTCCATGCTATACTCTGAACAACATTATTGTGCGCAGTGCATGTGATCCGTCCTCAGGCTGCCTTTGGCAGCAGGAAACGTACCATGGCGAAAGCAGTTGTCGGCGAAGAGCAGCCCCAAGAAGTCAGCCTCGATCTACGCGATCCCAGGCTATATATCAACCGTGAACTCAGTATGCTGGAGTTCAATTATCGCGTGCTCGAAGAGACGCTCGATCCAGGGATACCCCTGCTGGAACGGGTGAAGTTCCTGGCCATCTTTGCCAACAACCTGGACGAGTTCTTCATGATCCGCGTTTCAGGGTTACGCGAGCAGGTAGCTGCGGGTGTCACCGAAACGCCGCCCGATGGCTTGACCCCCGCGCAACAACTGGCAGCGATCCGCAAGCGGTTGTTGCCGATGCTTGAGGCACAATATCGCTGTTTCCGCGAAGAGATCATCCCGCGCCTACAGGAACACCATCTGGAGATTGTGCCCTTCCATGATCTGCCAGAAGATCGCAAGGAAGCCTTACGCCTGTTTTTTGAGAGCGAGGTCTTCCCTGTTCTGACACCTCTCGCCGTTGATCCGGGACGACCGTTCCCACATATCTCGAACCTCAGCCTCAATCTGGCAGTGCTGCTGGAGGACCGCGCTCAACAACAGCACTTCGCCCGCCTCAAAGTGCCCCAGACGTTGCCTCGCCTGGTGCCGGTGCATGATGTAATGCAGCGTTACCAGGGCAAGCGCAGCGGCAAGCACCTGCAATTCGTCTTTCTGGAAGAGTTGATCGCCGCTAATCTCCAGGTACTGTTCCCAGGTATGCGGATTTTGGAAGCGCATCCCTTCCGCGTCACGCGCAATGCCGACGTGGAGATTGAAGAGGACGAAGCGTCTGACCTGCTGGAGACGATTGAGGCAGGGGTGCGTCAGCGGCGCTTCGGGCGAGTGGTACGCTTGGAAGTGCAAGAGGACATGCCCCCTGCGTTGCTCGATTTGCTGAAAGCTCATTTGGGGGTCGAGCGCTCGGAGATTTATCAGCTACCCGGCCCCCTGGGTATGAGTCAGCTTTTCGAGCTGGCTGCTCTTGATATCCCCGCGCTCAAGGACCCACCCTTTATGCCGGCAGTTCCAGAGATACTCGTCCGCAACGAAGACATCTTCGCAGCGATTCGCCAGCAGGACATTTTGCTGCACCATCCATATGACTCATTCCTGCCCATCATCCAGTTCTTCCGGCAGGCGGCGCACGATCCGCAAGTGCTGGCAATCAAGACGACCTTGTACCGGGTCGGCAGCAACTCGCCGATTGTGCACGCCTTGCTCGAAGCCCAGGAAAATGGCAAACAGGTGGCCGTGCTGGTGGAATTGAAGGCGCGCTTCGACGAAGAGAACAACATCGTCTGGGCGCGCAAGCTGGAGGCCCAGGGGGTTCACGTGGTGTATGGCCTGGTAGGTCTCAAGACTCACTGCAAGGTGGCGCTGGTCGTGCGGCGCGAAGAAGACGGCCTGCGCCGCTACGTGCATCTGAGCACCGGCAACTACAACGCAACGACAGCCCGTATTTATACCGACCTGGGGCTGCTGACCTGTCGCCCCGACCTGGGTAGTGATGCCAGCGAGTTGTTCAACCGCCTCACCGGCTATGCACCGGAGGCGAAATACCGCAAGCTGCTGGTCGCACCGGAGTATCTGCGCGAACAATTCGACCAGTTGCTGTGCCGGGAGATTGCGCACGCGCAGGCGGGGCGAGAGGCCCGGCTCATCCTCAAGATGAACGCATTGGTGGACGCCCGCCTGATCCGGCGATTGTATGAAGCATCTATGGCCGGGGTGCGCGTAGACCTGCTGGTGCGAGGCATCTGCTGCCTGCGCCCTGGGCTGAAGGGGATCAGTGAGAACATCCGGGTTACCAGTGTGGTGGGGCGTTTCCTGGAGCACACACGCATCTACTACTTCGCCAATGGCGGACAACCGGAAATCTACATGGGCAGCGCTGACCTGATGCCGCGCAATCTCGATCGCCGTGTTGAGACAGTGTTCCCCGTAGAGGATGAAGCCCTCAAGATACGGCTACTCGACGAAATCCTGCGCATCTCCATGATGGACAATGTGAAAGCGCGCGAACTGCAGCCCGATGGAACCTACAAGCGATTGCGTCCAGCCAAAGGCGAACCCGCCATTGACAGCCAGGCCTGGTTCATGGAAAAGGCGCGCGCCGGTTACTCGTCTTCGGGGTAGACATGCAACGTATCTCCCTCAACAACCATTTCTATCGTGCCCTGGCGATCGGTGCGGAAGAGTTGCACGGAGCCAAGTTGTTGCAGTCGTTCCAAAGTTTCGGTCGCGGGAAAACCGTCGCGCTCGGCCATCACCACCGCTATCTGGGGCGACACGGCGGTCAGAAGGGTTGGCGGGTTCGCTGCATCAGAACCGTGTGACGGCAACACAGCGACAGTGCTGCCCAGATAGTGCCCCGATGTCAGCAGAGTCTCAACCGCCTGCGCGGACAGCTTTGGCATGACCAGGAACGAGGCGCTTCCATAGCTGATCTTCAGGACCAAACCAATCTCTCCAGCTCCGGCTTGCGGTTGTGAAGGAGGAGGGGAGAAGAGCACTTCGAGATGTACGCCATCGCCAGTTTCGATCTGCTGTCCGGCAACCAATGTGGTTCGGGAAATATGTTTTCTTTCAAGCAGTGCCGTCAAGGTTTGATAGGCGGAATCGGCGCTTTCCTGAGCACTGGTGGCGACCAGAGCGACTTCGTAGTTTTCCAGCAGCGCTGGCAAGGCACCGATGGCTGATGATACAGGTTGAGTCGCGATTACCAGATCAAGGGTGCGATCCCAGGCAGGGAGTGCATCCCCGATCTCCTGTCGGAGACGACTCGGATTGGGGCCACCATCCACCAGGATATGTGCTCCACGCGGGGTCTGAAGCAGCACTGCGTGGCCGTGCCCCACGTCCAGAAACCACACATGCAATCTGCCATCGGGTTGCGTCAGGGCGATGTACCAGACAACAGCCAGTACAAGAAACGCTGTCAACTGCACACTAATGGCGCTCAGTTGATGGCGAAGGCGTCTCCACAGTTCAGTGCGATCCTCTGGATGTTGCAGCTTCAGCCAGCCCAGGCCGAATAGCAGCGCGTAAAAACCCCACACGACCGAAGAGGACAGGTGCGCCTCCACTGCAGCCCAGGGAAAGCTCGCCAGCCAGCGCGCGATCTCCAGCGTGTACGTCAGCGGCAACCACACTGCCCAGGATACCAGCCAGCCCAAGGGGAAAGCGAGCAAACCGGCTATAAGCGCGAGCCAGCCCAGCATCATAACCCAGGGCTGCGCGGGGACGATCAGCGCGTTAGCCAACAACGAAACCAGCGAAAGCTGACCGAAATAGAGCATGGCTAAAGGAGTGGTCGTCGCCTGAGCAGCCAGACTGACAGCAACCGGTTCGGAAAGCCAGGATGCCACCTTCCGCGCCGTGTGCTGCGACAGCAGTCGTGTCAGCAGCTTCTCTAGCCCTTTGGTGAATACATCACCGAAAAGCACCAGTCCGGCGGTTGCCGCTACGCTCAACTGAAAGCCTACGTCCCACAACAATCCTGGATTCCAGACAGACATAGCCCACACCGCGAACGCCAGTGACGTGAGTCCATGTGCTTTGCGACCGGTCTGCGCGGCGAACATGACCAGGCAGCCCATGATCCCCGCTCGCATCACCGTGGGATCGGCACCGACGAAGAGTGTATACCCTGCGACCCCAAACATGGTCAGCAGACGTGCTCGACGTACGCCTAGGGCGGGGGCCAGCAAATTGAGCAGAACTCTGATGACGATGATGATGTTTGCGCCGGAGATGGCGACGATATGAGCCGTGCCAGTGCGGTTGAATGCCTCACGAACTTCTGCCGGAAGTTCGGTATCAAGTCCCAGCAGAATGCCGGACAGCAAAGGTGCCTGTGGACTGGGCAGCAGACGAGCGATTGTCTCATGTGCCCGCTCGCGCAGGTCGTAAAGTGCCTGATACCAGAGGGGCGCATTCTGGCGTTTGAGCAGCTCAATGCGAGCATAGCGCACGAGAGCGTATATCCCACGTCGGGCCAGGTAGTCGCGGTAGGAGAAGGTATCGAATTCAGGAGGGGTCAGCAATTCACCATGTACACGTACGCGATCTCCGTAAGCGTAGCTCCCATAACGCGGAGCCTGGACCAGCGCCAGCCCATTGATATGGATTGGCCCGCTGATAGTCTCCAGATGTTCGACGGAAATCGTCAGATTCACGTGAGTGTCACGCACATCTGGTGTGTGCACAATCTTTCCGGTAAAAGTCTGGTTCCCTGTGCCCACGTAACGCGCGATGTGCGCACCAGGCAAGGGACGCTGTGCCCACGCCTGGCGCGCTATCCCGAACGCAAAGGCGGCGAGCACGACCAGGGCGAGACGAGTCGGGCGGCGCGCCCTGAACAGCCAAGCAACACACAGGCTTACGCCGCCCAGCGCCAGCCAGATTGACCAGGCTGTCTGCCTGTCGTAGGCGATGAGAATCCCCGCCACCCAGGCCGTCACCAGATAGATCAGCGTCACAGGGCAGTACTCTTGTCGTCAGTCGGATGTTGATGCTGACGTTCCCAGGCCAGCACGATCTGATATGCCGCTTCGATCGCTTCGTCTAGCGACAGCGAGGTAGTGTCCAGGTATATCGCGTCGGGAGCGCGGAGCAGGGGCGCGACTTCGCGTTGACTATCGGTCGCGTCGCGCCGCCGTAAGCCTTCGTAAATGGCCGCCAGATCAGCTTCTTCTCCAGCCTGAAGGCGCTGCCTATAGCGTCGCTCCGCGCGTTGTTCCAGCGCTGCGTCAATGTATATTTTGAGATCGGCGTCGGGCAAGACCACCGTGCCAATGTCTCGTCCAGCCATGATCACGCCGCCGCGTGCTGCCAGCGCGCGCTGAGCGGCCAGCATCGCCTGTCGCACACCTGGATTGGCGGCAACGACCGACACATGGGCGTCAACTTCCGGCGAATGAATCTGCCAGGTGATGTCCTCTCCATTCACCACCAGTGTGTACTGCCGACCGTCGTCGCGCAAGTCGCCCGACAGATCAATTTCTGTAGCGCGGGCCAGGGCGGCAACGCGCTCCGCATCGGCGAGATCGATTCCCTGGCGCAAGGCCAGCAAAGTGATGGCACGGTAGAAAGCGCCGGTGTCTACAAAGAGATACCCCAATTTCCGTGCAACAGCGAACGACACGCTACTCTTGCCCGATCCCGCCGGGCCATCAACAGCGATAGTGCGCGGTAGCCCCAAAGCAACTCTCTCCTGAACCAGTGCAGGCTGCCAACGGTCACAACTATAGCGCAACGTTGAGGGATGGCGAACCCCCTGTTTGCGGCTCAGCCTGGTCTGGCTGCGCTCGCGCAGGTGCGTGCCAAGGTTGTCAGCAACTTCGTCTCGTTCGCTGGCCCTCATTTGCTCAAAACTGTTACCTATGTCTCCGAACAAGTGTTACCTTTCTCTCCGGTCTATATAGCACCTCACGATTGCGACAGAGTCGCTCTGTTGGTTACAATGCAAGCATGAAAACAACAGGTCGCAGTCAGTTTATTGTCCGTGCTCTGCAGTCCGAAGCTGACCTGGTCGAGTGTCTGGCGCTCGATCACTCGTACCAGACTGAGCAGGTCTGGCAAATGGACTTGCGCGAAGACCGAGGCGAAATTGTGGTACGCCTGCGACCCGTCCGCCTGCCGCGAACCGTCGTCGTGGAGTATCCGCGTGACGTTGCTGCTCTGGCACAGCTATGGAAACGGCGAGATTGCTTCCTGGTGGCAGAAGCGCAAGGGATCATCCTCGGCTACGTGAACGTGCGCGTCACGCCGGCGGAAAAGTCCGCCTGGATCGAAGACCTGGTGGTCGGTACGCCGTTTCGCCGTCACCGGATCGGAACTGCGCTGCTGGAGCAGGCTGCAGAGCATGTCATGGAACGAGATGTGCAGAGGTTGACCCTGGCCGTGCAGACCAAGAACTATCCGGCGATCGCGTTCGCCCAGGCTAATGGCTTTGTCTTCTGCGGCTACCATGATCACTATTATGCCAACAGCGACATCGCCCTTTTCTTCGGCAAGAGCCTGCGCTGACACCTGGCAGGTACGGTGGGGGACATGACATCCGACGAATTGATCGGCCTCTTGCAGTTGATCAGCGAGACACTGGCAGCCACGATCGTGATCGTGGCGGTGTCCATTTTGTTGTACAACCTGGCCCGCAACACGCGCGATCGGGTGACGCGGACTTCCAGCCTGGTTCTGTTATGCGTCATCTTCGTCTACGTGGGCGACGTGATCATCGCCCTGGAGCCGGACAAGACCTACCTGGATACCTGGCTGCGGTTTCAGTGGATCGGTATCGCTTTTGTACCGGCGACGCTCTTACATCTATCCGATGCGTTGCTGGCGACCACGGGACGACCCTCGCGAGGGCGACGGCGCGCTGTGATACGCCTGGCCTATGTGCTCAGCGCAGTGCTAACCTGGCTGGCCGCATTCACCGATTCGGTCATCGTCGGCCCCGCCTCGCCAGACCTGCCGCACATGAAGGCCGGGCCTGTGTTTCCGCTCTATGTCGCATACCTGATCGCTGCTGCCGTGTTGTCCATTATTAACGTGATACGTGCCCGGCAGCGTTGCCTGACCCGCTACACGCGGCGGCGTATGACTTACCTGCTCTCTGTGTTCCTGACGCCAGCCTGGGGCATCTTTCCCTATTCGCTGCTGGGGCGGTTTGGCTCTGAACAGGACGTCCCGTTACTGATCGTAATCAACCTGGCCAATTTGGTCGTGATGCTCATGCTGATCTTCATGGCGTATCCTCTGTCCTTCTTTGGCTCGGAGCGTCCCGACCGGGTGGTAAAGTCGCAACTGGTGGAATTCATGCTGCGCGGGCCATTCACTGGCGCGGCGGTGCTGGCAGTTATTCTATTCGTACCCCGTGCTTCGAACGTGCTCGGTCTGGATGGCGACGCCATCATGCCGTTCTTTGCAGTTGCCACAGTGCTGTTCTTGCAGTGGTCTATCACGCTGATCCTGCCCTGGCTGCAACGCTGGTTGATCTATACGGAAGACCAGCAGAAAGCCCAATGGATTCAGCGCCTAAGCGAGCGCCTACTCACACAGGCCGACGCCGCACAGTTGCTGGAATCGATCCTGGCGGCCATCTGCGACAACCTGCGTGTGCCGACCGCCTTTGTAGCCCGCGTTGAGCCAGACGGCGCGCAGCTGGTGCAGGTTGTGGGCGACCTGGCACCGTCCAGCGAAGCGCTGGCCTCACCAGAGCTAACGAATATCGTGGCAGAGGGTGAACAGGAAGTCAGCGCCGGGTTGCCACGCTATGGCTCGATCTATCTGTGGCGCTCCTATTGGCTGATCCCTCTGCGTCGCACCTATCAGGCCGAGAATGGACCGCGCTCTTCTTTGATCGGTGTGCTAGGCATTTGGGCGCGCGCCCCTCAACCCGACCTCGATCCTGAAGAGCGGATAGTACTGAATGCGCTGACCAGGCAGGCAGCGCGAGTCCTGGAAGGAGTGCAGCAACAGTCCGAAGTGTTTGTCATCCTGGAAGGGCTGGCCTCGCAAATGGAATTCATGCAACAACTGCGAGGGCAATCGCGTTACGGTCATGTGAAGACACTGCCCGAACCAGAGAGCAGCCCTATCTCTACGCCGGAATTTCAGAACATGGTGCGTGATGCCCTGCGCGATTACTGGGGCGGCCCCAAGTTAACCGAAAGTGAACTGCTCAAGCTCAATGTGGTGTGGAAGGAGATGGAACAGAACCAGGAGCGAAATCCCGTTCGCGCGCTGCGCACAGTGCTGGCCCAGGCGATAGAGAATCTCCGCCCCGAAGGTGAGCGCAACCTGACCACCACAGAATGGATTCTCTACAACATTCTGGAAATGCGCTTCCTGCAGGGGCGCAAAGTGCGTGATGTAGCGTTGCGTCTGGCCATGAGCGAATCTGATCTGTACCGCAAGCAGCGCATCGCCATCGAGGAAGTGGCGCGGCAGATCGAGGCGATGGAACGGCAGGCCATTGCCGAACGCCGTCGTATCAACGGGCTAAACGGCGGTGCTAGCTCGTTTGACAATGATTCCCAGCCTTCACTATAATGAGCACGCTTCGAGTAGTGACTGTGCGAGTATTACAGAAACTAGCGTAACCTTCGCTGCTGCTGGTAGTCTCTTTGGTTCGTTGAACAAGTGTTGAAAGCAGGTGGAGAAGAAGATGTCTTCAGAGGCCCGCTATCAAGGCTCTGCGCCCCCGTTGCCACCGGACGAGGCGTATTGGGAAGCACTGTTGCGAGAAGTTGATCAACCCGTTGTGAGCGGCACATCCCGCGAGGCGCGATTCACCTGGGAAGGTGACCCGACCTTGATGCCGTCCTCACCCCATGCCGATCAGATACCGCTCAGTGGCCCCTCAGCAGACTGGGAACAGGCCCAGCAGGTATTTGACACAGATACAACCGTAGAACTAAAGGTAATCGGCTGTAACCGGGGCGGACTCCTGGTGGCCTGGAACAGTCTGCGTGGTTTTGTGCCAGCCAGCCAGTTGGTGGATTTCCCGGCGATGGCCGATAGTCCGGCTCGACGCGAAGCGCTGGCACGGCGAGTGGGCCAGAACATCCGTGTGCGCGTCATCGAACTCAACCGCGCTCAGAACCGGCTGATCTTGTCGGAACGAGCCGCACAGGTTCAGCCGGGCACTCGCGCTTCGGTGCTGCAGACCATCAAGCCGGGGGATGTCTGCCGGGGACAAGTAACCAATCTGTGTGATTTCGGTGTATTTATTGATCTTGGTGGCCTGGAAGGACTCATCCATATCAGCGAACTAAGCTGGGGACGTGTCGGGCACCCTGGCGATGTGCTCAGGCGTGGCGACGAAATAGACGTGTACGTGCTCAGCGTTGATGTGGCTCAGGAACGGGTTGCGCTCAGCCTCAAGCGGCTGCGCCCCGACCCCTGGCAAACTGTAGAAGAACGATATCACGTGGGGCAGATGGTTGAGGGTGTCATTACGAATGTAGTTGATTTCGGGGCCTTTGTGTGCATTGAAGAAGGTCTGGAAGGACTGATCCACGTCTCCGAGCTGGCCGAAGGCCACTTTCTGCACCCGCGTAACGTGGTGCGCGAAGGAGATACTGTGCGAGCGCGCATCATAAACATAGATGGGCGCGGGCGACGACTGGGACTTAGCCTCAGGCGGTGAGAATTGTCAGATCGTTTCTCGGTGAGGCGTGCATGGCAGAGCAGCATGCTGCCTCTGTATGCCCGAATCGCCTGATCTGGTCCCTTGAAGTGTTTCGCAGCCTTTGACAACCTCATTCTCTGGCTTCCTCACTTGAGGAGTGAGCACAGCGATGAAGTGGCGCACCCAGGCATTGTTCAGCACTTACAGCGTTGTGGCCCGTGACAGCAAGACTGGTCAGCTCGGTGTAGCCGTCCAGACTCATCAGATGTGCGTTGGGGCAGTGGTACCCTGGCTTGCGCCTGGTGTTGGAGCCATTGCCACACAGTCCCTCGCCAACATCTCCTTCGGCCCCATCGGGCTGGCTATGTTAAAAGCTGGGGTGCCTGCTCCCAAAGTAATCGAAGCTCTGGTGGCTAGCGACGATAACGCTCAAGTGCGTCAGGTGGCCGTTGTAGATGCCGCCGGTCGTGTCGGGGCATGGACAGGTTCTGGATGCATTCCAGAAGCAGGCCATCACATCGGCGAAGGGTACAGCGTACAGGCAAACATGATGACTGCTTCCTCTGTGGTCCCGGCGATGGCCAACGCCTTTGAGCGCGCCGAGGGAGACCTGGCCCAACGGATGCTGGCCGCACTGGAGGCTGCTCAGGCCGAAGGTGGCGATATCCGCGGGATGCAATCTGCCGCTTTGAAGATAGTGGATGGCAAACCTGACCCGGCGTGGCCGTACATTTACGATTTGCGCGTGGACGAGCATGACGAGCCGTTGCGAGAATTGGCCCGCCTGGTGCGGCTGCGTCACGCGCAATTAGTCGAGCAGCAAGGTTACGAGGCGTTGGAGCAGGGCGATCGGGAACGCGCGCTCTCCGCGTGGGCCGCAGCTCGCGCCGAAGCGCCAGAGCTAGAAGAGCTGGTCTTCTGGCAGGCCGTCACTCTGGCCGACGATGCCGGAGATGCGCAGACCGGCGCAGACTTGCTCCGTCCGGTGCTGCGCAATGATCCCCGGCGCGAACATTGGCTTGACCTCATCGCCCGCCTGCAACACTGCGGGCTGATCAAGCGCAGCGGGGCCGGCGACGAGTTATTGAGCTTGCTGCGCTGAGGCGGACCCGCAGAAACAGAAAAGAGAGAAGTCCTGTCTGGTCAACCCTTCTTCTCTCTGAGAAGATTCCTGGCTGCTGCCTGTACCATGCTCACCATGCCCATCAACCCCTGACCTTTGCCCATAGAAATATCGTTGCCGAAGAGACGCAGAACGATATCAGGGGACACAGCGGCAACCTGTTCGAGTGGTGCGCCGGATAGGGTTGCATCCAGGATAGCGGCCAGAGCCATCGCCGAAAGACCCTGGGGGTTTTCCACAGCAAAGTAGAATTGGAGCGTGCCATCCTCACGCGGACACGCCCAGACAAAGGCTTCGGATTCGCAGAAGGGCACACGCCGGTCCTCCGGATAGGGAGGAACGGCGAGGTGAGAAGGCACAGGTTTGAAGCGATCTGCCCAGTCAATGAGTAACTCTGCCCGTTCTGCGCGAGAGGTGACAAAGGCAAAGTCGGCCAGAACTTCAGCCAGGGCGGCTGGATAGTCAGTCATACTCATTGCTCAACGCTCGATGGGTACATTGACCAGATTACCCCATTCAGTCCAGCTACCATCATAGTTGCGTACGCGCTCATAACCCAGCAGATAGGTGAGCACAAACCAGGTGTGACTGCTGCGCTCGCCAATACGGCAATACACGATGACATCATCGTTGGGGCGCAGGCCCTGTTCGCCTTCGTAGATGGCCCGCAGCTCATCAGCGGGCTTGAAGGTGCCGTCTTCCGGATTGATGGCCCGGCTCCAGGGCACATTCACCGCGCCAGGGATATGTCCACCGCGTAATGCGCCTTCGTTAGGGTAGTCGGGCATGTGCAGACGCTCGCCGCTGTATTCCGCAGGGCTACGCACGTCTACTAGCGGCTTGCGTGCCTGTACATGGGCCAGCACCTGGTCGCGGAAGGCGCGAATAGTCGCATCGTCACGCTCCGGCGCACGGTAGTTGGTCGGGGGATATGAGGGCTTCTCGCGGGTGAGCGGACGCTTTTCCAGTTCCCACTTGAGCCGTCCTCCGTCCATGATCCGCGCCTTGCGATGACCAAACAGCTGGAAGACCCAGAAGGCATAAGTCGCCCACCAGTTGTTCTTATCGCCGTAGAAGACTAGTGTGGTCTCAGGGGTCACGCCAAGACGTGACATGAGTGCTTCGAATCCTTCGCGTGTCAGGTAGTCGCGCCGCACCGGATCGTTGAGATCGGTTGTCCAGTCTACCTCGACTGCGCCAGGAATATGACCAGACGTGTAGAGCAGAGGGTCTTCGTTCGATTCTATGATCCGCACGGTGGGGTCGTGCAGATGAGACGCCACCCAATCGGTTGACACAAGAACTTCAGGGTGCGCATAGCCACGACGCACGAACTCATCCATAGTCATATCCTCCGTTACACAGGTTGGGCCAATGGGAAGCACGTGCCACATAATATTATAGATGATTTTGATAAAAATATCGCAAGATTGCGAGGGAGAGATTGGCAGGCAGGTTGCAGGGTCGCAGGTGCTACCGTACAATGACGGCAGACATCCGGTGATAAGCGGAGGCAAGAGAAGATGCACAGGGTACTGCGTGCAGTCCTGGCTGTTTGCCTTACAGGAATGCTGCTGGCAACGGGGGTGGGGCAGCCCGCAAGAAGGGTCCTGGCCGCTCCGCCGACTCAAGAAACCCCGATGCGGTTGGTTTATGGGCAGACTGTAGACGGCAATCTTGGCCCGGAACAGCCGAGCGCTTTCTTCGTCTTCACCGCGCAGGCGGGTGACACAGTGACAGTGACCCTGATCGTCACTGGCGGTGCACTCGATCCCTTCCTGGTGCTCAACGATATGGCCCGTACCCCACTGGCCGTTGACGACAATGGGGCAGGGGGACTAGATGCTCGCCTGAGTTATGTTATACCTGCTGACGGAGACTACCTGATCCAGGCCACGCACGCAGGGGGGATCATCCCGCCGGAGGGTGGCAGCTACACACTGAACCTGACCGCAGTGACCGAGACCGTGCCACCAGAAGAGTCAGCAGCAGGCGCAGTGATCGCCTCCAACACCCCTCTGCTGGCACCCCTGATGACTGGAACAACCCTCAGCGATTCCCTCACTCGTCAGACGCCGTTGCGCCTGTATTGGTTTGAAGGTCGCGCTGGAGACCTGTTGGTTGTCATGCCTCAGCAACTGGCCGAGTTCCAACCCTTGCTGGCCCTGTATGACAACGCCTTCGGAGAAGTCGGGCGGGCCGCGCCAGGAGCAGCGCTACGGCTACTGCTGCCCGATGATGGCGTGTACTTCCTGGCCGTGGCTCTGCCGCTCACCAGCAGCCTGGGAGGAACTTTCACGCTGACAGCAGAACTTGGCGCGGGGCTATCCGTTTCCGAAGAGGGAGCGATTGACATCGAATACGGGGCCAGGCAACAGGGTGGCATCAACGACGGCACCCCTCAGGTCATCTATCGCTTTCTTGGCTCGGCGGGCGATACAGTGACTGTGAGTATGAGTCGGGCGGGCGGAGATTTGAACTGCTATCTCTACCTTTTCGCTGCCAATGGGCAGATGCTGGCCGAAAGCAGCAATGTTACGGGCGACGGCACGGCGGAGATCAGATACTCCCTGCCCGCAGACGGGGCTTACCTGATAGCAGCCACCAGAGTCGGGGCCGCAGAGGGGACATCCAGCGGTACGTTCCTGCTAGAACTGCACTCCGATGCCTTGCCGCCGGAGATTGCGCCCGCGGCTGAGCCGGTGTTGCCACCCGATTACGCGCAACTACCGTTGCTCACATATGGTGACACGGTGGAGGGAGAGATCAGCGCTGGCAAGTTCATGGATGTGTACGTCTTCCTGGGTCACGAGGGCGAGCCGATCACGGTCGAAATGAAGAGCTTGAACGCTGGCACATCGGCTACCGCGCTTGATCCCTTCCTGGTGCTGCTGGACGATCAGCGCATCCCGCTGGCCGAACACGACGACATTGTCGAGGGAGTAGAGCGCGACGCTCGCCTGGAGTTCACGCTGCCCCGCACGGCTTATTACGCGATCGTTGCCACGCGCTTTGACCAGGCAGAGGGCAACTCCACCGGTCCCTATAGCCTGACTCTGTCCGGCCCAGGACAGCGTTCGTCCACCGCTGCCGAAGAAGAGAGCACCTCACCGCTGGCACGCCTGAAGGCCATACCGCTGATCTCCGATGAGCCGATACAGGCCGTGTTCGAGAGCGCAGGTGCTCTGTATACTTTCACCGCCTTTGCCGGGTCGCTGGCCGACATCTCAGTGACGGCTGACGCCGGAACGGATATCCTGGTCATTCTGGCCGACGAGACTCTCAGCGAAATCCGTTCGAGTAACGCGGGAGCACTCACTGGTATCGAGATTCCCAAGACGGGGAGGTACGCAGTCCTGGTGGCACCGCGTTTCGGCCCTGTGGATGAAACAGGGAAAGGCTACATGATCGCCCTGGCCCTGGCTGGTGTAGCAGAAGAGGGAGGGGCAGCAGTGGGAAGTCGCCCGTTGGTATATGGAGACCTCGTCAACGGAGCGATTGACGACGACACGACCAGCCAGATGTACACCTTCGCCGGACTGGCCGGAGAGACAGTTCAGATCACCATGAAGGCTTCCAATGGTTCGACGCTGGATTGCTACCTGGAACTGCAGACGGCTGATGGCACGGTGCTGGAAGCCAATGATGACATCGTGGCTGGCCAGGTGCGCGACTCCCGCATTGTAGCGGAGTTGCCAGCCGATGGTACCTATGTAATTGTGGCATCTCGATACGAGGGGCCAGATGCAGCACCTACCAGCGGTACCTACGAACTGCTGCTGGAACGTGTGGACAACGAAGCCCTCATTGGCGTCAGCCCCGTCCTGGTGCCCATCACCTATGGTCAGACGCTGTCTGGTGAAATATCGGACGAGCAATATCTGCTGTTCTACGTCTTCGATGGCGGGGCAGGGGACATGGTCACTGTGCAGGTCGCGCATACGAGCGGCAACCTGGACACGGTCCTGCACCTGTACCGGGCAGAAGGCAGTCAGTGGGTGGAAATCGCCAGTAACGACGATAGTCCCACCGGAGGCACCTTTGAGCCGATGCTCAGTCGCGTGATTCTGCCGCAGACTGGCAAGTATCTGATCGCCGTTCACCGATATGGCCTCGACCGGGAGACTGGTACGGGCACCTTCACCGTCACGCTGACCCAGGAGATTCCGTAAGCGCTGAATCCGGTTTAGAAGCGGACACGTGATGATACCGGTCGTCAAGGTGAAGCAATCGGGAAACGCCACTATCGGGCAGGTGCTGGCGGTTGCGCTGCTCATTCTGGGGATTACTGCGCTCCCGGTGCTCTCTGTTCACGCAGACGAGCTGTTCCAGAGCAGCACCGAGCTGCGTTTGGGAGAGCCGGTGCGCGGCACGATCAGCAACGAGTCGCCGCGCCACCTCTATTCCTTTGCCGCGCAGCAAAGCGATGTGATCACCCTACGCATGAGCCGCCTTTCGGGCGACCTCGACCCCTTACTGATCGTATCCGACGCGGATGGCTCGATCCTGGCTGTGAGCGACGATGACGGTGAGCGAACTGACGCCCTCGTCGAATTCCAGCGCCTTCCGTCCGGTGGACGCTATTTTGTGATTGCCACGCGCTTTGGGCAGGAACATGGTGTTACCCAGGGCGAATATTCGCTGGTCGTCGAGCGAGCAGGGAACAGTCTGGTAGTGACCAGCACGCTGGCCTACGGATCGCAGGTATTGGGGCGAATCAACGCACAGAACCCGCTGGCTTTCTACTTCCTGAATGCTCAGCGAGGTGATGTACTCACCATCACCATGCGCCGCACGTCCGGCACGCTCGATCCTCACCTCGATCTGGCCACTGTAGAAGGGCTGGTGCTGGCCTCGGACGACGACAGCATGGCCGGAGGCAGCACACTGGACGCGGCAATCACCAACTTCACCGCGCCACAGACAGGTCTTTATCTGGTCGTTGCCACGCGCTTCGGGCGCGAGTCGGGTACTACCGAGGGCAGCTATGTGCTGTCTGTGACTCAGACCCCACCTGAGTCGTTGGGCACCGAGCCAGGGAATGCGCGGCTGATTGACTATGGAGCTACGGTCACCGGCAGCGTAGACGACGCTGTGCCAGTGCGTTATTTCCGCTTCGAAGCGCAACGCGGCGATGTGATCGCGGTGACACAGTCCCGCCAGGATGGCTCACTCGATCCCTTCCTGCAGCTATTGGATAGCTCTTTCAACGTGATAGCCGAGGACGAGGACAGTGGAGAGAACAAAGATGCTCGCATTGCCGCCGTCGCGCTTCCTCAACAAGGCATCTACTATATAGCTGCGTCGCGACACGGTGGAACGAAAGGCCAGACAGAGGGCACCTTCACTCTCACGTTGAGCGGACGTCCTGGCCTCACCAATGGGCGATCGCTGGAGATTATGTATGGGGCTACTGTGAGCGGGCAGATTTCCGATCAACACTACGCCGAGGAATACGTCTTCGTCGGTCAACAGGGAGACGTGATTCGCATCACCATGGAACGCGCTACCGGAGACCTCGATCCACTGGTGACACTCTACGACAGCGAGCGCAAGCAGATCGCCTTCGACGATGACAGCGGCGGAAATCAGAACGCCTTGCTCGACCGCTTTGTGCTACCCGCTGATGGGATGTACATTCTGCTCGCTTCCCGTTATGACCAGATTAGCGGGACTACCAGCGGCGCATACCTCTTGACGCTCGAACTCATTCGGTCCGGGCGCTAATTTGTCCTCCTTGTTGCTTGCCAGGGGCAGACCATGACCTCACCATCAGCCAGGCCGCCTGCACACAGGGCCATCCCTTTCTGGCGCACCCTGCTATACTCGCTGGGCAACGCCGCCGGTCTATTGACCTATACTACCTTCAATGCGTTCATCCAGTACTTCTACACCGACGTGAAAGGGTTGCCACCCAACTGGGTTGGGCGGGGGTGGTTCGCCTTTGGGCTATGGAATGCCATCAATGATCCGGTGGCAGGCTGGATCTCCGATCGCACCAGCACTCGCTGGGGGCGGCGGCGCTTCTACATTGGCTTGCTGGCCATCCCTACCGCCATCGCCTTTGCGTTGGTCTGGCTGCCCCCTCTGGATACATCCAATCCCTCGGCGCTACTGGTCTACTTCCTGGTGATCATCAGCCTCTATGATCTTCTGCAGTCCATCGTCACCCTCAATCAAGATGCGCTGTTCCCTGAGATGTATCAGGACACAGCCGAGCGGGCAACCGGAGCCAGTACGCGCCAACTGGTAGGGTTTGTAGTGGGTAATGGCATGGCCGTAGCGCTCACGCCAACTGTCTACGGCACGCTGGGCTGGAACGCGCTGGCAATCATGTGGGGAGCGCTCGCAGCGTTGATGTACTTTCTGTCGCTGCTGGGTATCCGGGAGAATCCCGCCTATGCCAGGCAGGAACGGCCCTCATGGCGAGCGCAGATGGGCGTTGTCTTGACCAACCGTACCTTCCTGATCGTGCTGTGCATCAACTTCATGACGCGCTTCATCATCGCCGCCATCGTGGCCGCCATGCCCTTCTATGCCGACTATGTCCTGCGTATCAGCGAGACGCAACTCACCCAACTGCTGCTGGCACTTTTCGTCACGTCCGGCGGCTCGGTGCTGATCTGGCAGTTCATCATTCGTCGGACAGGCACTCGCCAGGGCATGATGCTCTCCATGGGCAGCGCGGCGGTGTTCGCCCTGCCGTTGTTGCTGACTTCGAGCCTGCATACCACAGCTTTTGTGCTGGCCCTGTTGGGCCTGGCCGTTGGAGGAGTGGTGCTAGGGCCAGATATGCTCTTCGCCGAAGTGGTGGACGAGGACTACGCCAAGACCCGTATTCGCCGAGAAGGGACATATCGGGGACTGCTAGGTTTCATCTATCGCTTTCCGCCTGCGGTTGCTGGGCTGTTGCTGGGAGAAGGATTGGCTCTGGCAGGCTACGATGCAGACCTGAGCGCGGAGGCACAACCAGAGGCCGTGATCGTCGTGATTCGCGCTTTTACGGCCTTCTTGCCCTTGCTAGCTTTGGTATTGGGCATCTTCTTACTGACAAAATATCCGCTGCACGGTGAATACCTGCGCGCCATTCAGAGAAAAGTAGCGGCGCTGAATATGCAATCCGAAGCTGAATATTCCTCGGCGGCGAGCGCCATACCAGATGTAGCTACGGGTAGCGATTAGCCAATACCGCTCGCCACAATGATGCTCTGCGGCAGATCGCTGCCTCGAACCGCATCACAGCGAAACATCATTCTCAGGAAAGTCGCTATCCTCCGTGCGTTTGGTCTTGGATTTGCGCTTGTCGGTCGGGCGTTCGGGGACGATCAGCATGAGGATCAGGTAGATCACCAGCCCAGAACCACTGCTCAGCAGAGTGAGGGCAACGAAAGCGAGACGCACCAGCGTTGGGTCTACATCGAGGTACTCGCCGATCCCTCCGCATACACCGGCAAACATGCGATCCTGAGTCGAACGATAGAGGCGTTTCTGAGTGTTCATGACATGGCTCCCCACAGTCTGTTGGGTTTGTCTCTATCGTGTAATACGCGCGCTGCCGGTGATGGTTGCACGCGCGGCGCTCAACGATGGACAAGATGGGCGTGCTTTTCCCCGTATGCCTTCAACCTGGCCAGTTGCTGAAATATGAACGCGAAATGCAGCATTTCCAGCCCAAGGTTGAAGAGAGGGCCCAAGGGACCATAGCTGTATCCTCGCCGGCGCACCAGCAGCCGAGTGCTGCCATCGCGACGGCGCTCCAGCAGATAGGCGTACGTCACATCCTGGTGATGCCCCAGTGGCAGAGCCAGGTTGAAACCGCCGAACACAAGTAGTCGTCCTGGATCCATCGCCAAAATCTGGAAACCCCCATCCATACTCTGACCCACCTGAGGCGGCTCGACATCCTGGCGAAGGAAATTCACGCTGGGAATGCCCTGGTTCTTGATCATATCCAGGCCATAGTAGCCCGTGAGAGCACGTCCCATCTGAGCGAGCCAGGGCCAGACCGCTTCCGGAGGAGCGTCAATGTTGACAGCGTGAGTGGTCTCGAAATTGGGGTGGGGGATGTGCTCGTCGCCCGGTAAGCGGCGCTGAGCCTCGCCCAGGCGAGTGCCCCATTTGCGCAACTGAGGCCGCGCAAAGAAGTAGTACGCGCCCAGAGCCACTATGATCAGATTGCGCACCGAAACCTGGCACGTCGGTTTGCCTTTTTTCAACGACACTTCCTCCCTCATTGCGCCAGCACCCACTAGGGGAACTATACCCCTGCGAGCGGGTCTGAGCAAGGGCGTGCTGAAAGGCCGGCGTGTGCCCAGTGTCAGGTAGTTTGCCGCGTTTTGGTTCGCCCCAGGCTAACAACCCTTGCCTGCATCCAAAGACAAAGACACAGGTGAATTGCGCACAATACCACTCGCCAGTACAATGAAGATAGCTTGCCGGTTCAAAGGGGAAGAACGGGACATGTCAACTCGACGATTCCATGACGATATGGCGGATCGCCCCGCTACAGGGCCGCGTCCGGCAGAGCCTGGTGTGCCGCGCGTTTCTGAATCCGAAGCCGGGCAAATAGACGCTACGCGACCGCCGCGTGTGACACCGCGTGGAAGAGCCAGCCGCAACACTGCTCATATGCCGCGCACCCTGGCCCAGGTCCTTTCGGAGGCCAACGATATGGTGGTGCGTGGCGATCTGACCGAATACGTCCCCCTGCCAACTGGTTTCGATCCCCTGGACGGGATGATCGGCGGCGGGCTGCGCAAGACAGAACTGGTCTTACTGGGAGGGGCACAGGGCATCGGCAAGACTATCGCCACGCTGCAGATCGCGCGCAACATTGCCATGCGCAGCGGGCAGTTCGCTTTTTACCTTTCCTACGAGCACACCGAAACGCACCTGATGAACCGCCTGCTGTGCCTGGAGAGCATCAATCCCCCCGAAATTGACCTGAAGAACGGTGTGCGACTCAAAGACCTGTACGACATCATTATTGCCGAGCGCGCCAAGAGCACTCTCCGCGGGGGTGCGGACGGGCAGGGATCGTTGCAGACCATTTTGCGAGAAAATGCGCGGACCGCTATGGCGCTGGCGCGTATGAACCGTTATGCCGACCGCCTGATCCTGGTCAAGGCCAGCCCGGCGGTCACGACGCTACGTGCCATCCGCGAGATGACCGCGCGGCTGTGCGATGCGACTGGCGGCAACGTGACCGTCTTCGTAGATTACCTGCAGAAAGTGGCGATTCACCCAGAACGAGCCACCGATGAGGCTGAGAAAGTGACCATCGTGGTCGAAGGGTTGAAGGACACAGCGCTGGCCCTCGGCGTGCCAGTGTGGGCCATCGTGGCTGCCGACCGAGAAGGTCTCAAGGCCAATCGGCTGCATTTGTTCCATCTGCGCGGCAGCTCAGCGCTGGACTACGAGTGCGATATTGCCATTATCATGAACAACAAGTACCACATCCTCTCCAAAGAGCATGTGGCCTTCAATCCCTATCAGGCGCGACAATACCGTGATTGGGTCGTGTTCACCATTGAGAAGAACCGGGCCGGGCGTGCCATGCAGGACATGGAATTCCAACTGCATGCACCCTATTTCGCCTTCGACCCGCGTGGTCAGCGTGTGCAACAGCAACTCATTGACGACAAGATCATCGAGAGTTGAGCGAAGCCTTCATCGCCTCTCCAAGAAAAAGGCACCCTCACAGGTGCCTTTATCGTTTGTAGCACGGCGTGTCACTGCTCTGGACGTAGTCGAAAGTGATACAACTGCGAGAGCTGCCGGACCTGTTGCTCAGCCCGGTAGCTGCTGCGTACCAGCGGACCAGACTCCACCCATTTGAAACCGAGGTCGAGCGCGATACGTTTTAGCTCAGCAAATTCGTCGGGATGATAATAGCGGGCGATGGGCATGTGCTGCTTGCTGGGCTGTAAATACTGGCCGATCGTCAGAATGTCCACCCCCCAACTTGCCAGGTCTTCGATGACTTCAACCACCTCATCGAAGGTCTCACCCAGCCCTACCATAATCCCGCTCTTGGTGAGCACCAGGGGATCAAGTTCCTTAGCGTTGCGCAGAGTCGCTTCGGCCCATTCGTAACGGTCCTGAGGCTGAACCTGACGGAATAGCCGCGGCACAGTCTCTACATTGTGGTTGAGAATTTCCGGTTGCGCATCCATGACGATCTTGAGCGCATCGCGATTGCCCTTGAAGTCGGGGATGAGCACTTCGATGCTGCACCCCGGCTGAACCTGGCGAATGCGCCGGATGACCATAGCAAAGATAGGTGCACCACCATCGGGCCGCTCGTCGCGATTGACACTGGTGATCACCACATGGCGCAGGTTCATCGCCTTTACCGATTGCGCTATCCGGTTTGGTTCTTGCCAGTCCAGCGGGGCAGGGCGACCGGTCTTGATGTCACAGAAGCGGCAGGAGCGCGTGCAGGTATCGCCCATCATCAAGAAAGTGGCCGTGCCCGCTCCCCAGCACTCGCCCATGTTGGGGCAGCGGGCTTCTTCACAGACCGTATGAAGCTGCTTGCTGCGCATCAAGTCGCGCACCATTTCGTAGGTGTCGCCGCTTGGGGCGCGTACCTTGATCCATTCCGGACGGCGTTTGGGGCGCTCTTCATTCAACACGCCGATCTGATCAGGATGAACGGGTTCTACCACCAGCTTTCTCCGTGTTAGATGCTCACACATACCATAGACCAGTCAGATTATAGCGCGCCTGCTGGCAAACGCCGAAGGGAGCGCAGGTTAACGCAGGGGAAGCGTGCGCCGAAGCAGTGGCCGATTACCTTGAGCGACGCTATGATAACCCACAAGAGGAGATCATGAGACCGAGACGTTCCGTTCAACTCGCCATAGTCACGCTTGCTGTGCTCGTGTTGCTCGCGTGTGCGCCTGAGCCAGGCGGGGAATCATCAACTGTCGCGCCGGAGGCCCAGACACACGTCTCCCAGCCGGCAAGTTTTACGCCAACGCCACTCCTATCCCCCACGCCAGCCCCTTCGACTTCGCTGCCGGGTACTGCCACCCCTGACGCCCACACCTGCAGCGCGAGCAATGTGGCCTACGAGATTGAAGCCACCCTGGATTGGCCCAGTCAAAGCCTCGAAGTGGAAGAGACACTGACTTTCCACAACGATACAGGGCACTCCCTGGATACCCTGGTGCTGGCATTTCCAGGGACACTAGCGCCCGAAGAGCTAACTCTGAAACGCATCGCGCTGGGTAATTCAGCCCTGCGGGACTATATCCTGAATAACCAACAACTCATCCTGCCCTTGCCAACCCCCCTACTTCCGACAGAAGTCATACAGGTGAGCCTGCACTTTGATCTGTCTATTCCACCTATTCGCTCAGGATATCGGTATGGTCACCTGGGTTACTGGGGGTACAGCGCTCGTCAGACCAACCTGGGTCTGTGGTTTCCACAGCTACTCCCCTACAAAGAAGAAAATGGCTGGACCTGGCATCAGTTCTGGCCCATTGGCGAGACAAATGTCTCGCGTGCCGCCAGCTATCATGTCACGCTGCGTGTCCAGGGCGCGCCAGATACTCTCCGCGTTGCCGGGCCAGGAGCTTTCATACGTTCCAGTGCCAATACATGGCGATTTGAACTCTGCGGCAGTCGAGAATTGAGTCTGTCCCTCTCCGATCAGTTCAGGCTGCTGACAACGACCTCAGCGGGAGGCACGCCGGTTGAATTGTTTCTGTTGAGCAGCGGAGACCAACAAGCCATGCTTGCTGCACGACACGCGCTGCAGGTAGCCGCCGATGCGCTCGACCTGTTTGAGAAACGCTTTGGCCCTTTTCTGTTCGACCGCCTGGTGGTCGTCGAGGGAGATTTTCCGGATGGGATGGAATTCAGTGGGTTAGTCTTCGTCAGTGAGGCGTGGTTCCGCACCTGGCAAGGAGCGCCCAATGACTGGCTGACACTCATCACGGCGCACGAGGTGGCCCATCAGTGGTGGTACGCCGCGGTGGGCAACAATCAGGCTATAGCACCTTACCTGGATGAAGCTTTGGCCACCTACAGCGAGTTGCTCTTCATTGAGTATTACTATCCGGAGCTAGTCGAATGGTGGTGGGCCTTTCGGGTCAACGCATACGCTCCGAGCGGTCCGGTGGATATGCCAGTTACGGCCTTCGATGCGCCCCGTCCCTACATCAATACGGTCTACCTGCAAGGCGCACGGATGTTGCATGATTTGCGCCTGGCGATGGGTGACGACGCATTCTTCGCCTGGCTGACACACTACGTCGAAGCTATGCGTGGCAAGATCGCCGAACCGGCGGATCTTTGGGGCGCAATGACTGCCGAAGCGTATGCTCTTACAGCGCCCATCCGTCAGCAGTATCTGGCGCAGACCAGCGTGGTCTCTTTGCCTGACACTATCCCATAGGCCCATCTGGGGCGGGCAGGGCAGGGAAAACGGATTGCGCTATACTGTTGGCCGTACCGGACTGAATTCCTGTCTACCTCTTTACGGACGCATCATGTTAGCAACCGTCTACTCCTGTGCCGTAGTGGGCCTCGACGGGGAGATCATCCAGGTCGAGGTAGACTACAATCCAAACTCGTTGCCAGCATTCACCGTTGTCGGTCTGCCCGACACGGCAGTCCAGGAAAGCCGCGAACGGGTGCGGGCTGCTATCCGCAATAGCGGGCTGCAATTCCCCAACAAACGCTATACGGTGAATCTTGCGCCGGCAAGCCTGCGCAAAGAAGGCCCTGCCTACGATTTGCCGATGGCCATCGGAGTGCTGGCGGCGACCGATCAGGTACCCCTTCCCAAACTGACAGGCTCGATCTTTGTGGGCGAATTGTCGCTGGACGGCTCGGTAAGGCACGTAAGTGGGATTCTGCCCATCGCTCATCGAGCGTGGGTGGACGGCTACGAACGCCTCTTCGTGCCTGAAGAGGACGCGCCACAGGCCGCTCTGGTGCCGGAGATCGAGATCATTCCCGTGCGGTCTCTGGGACACCTGGTCGAGCACTTGTACGATCTGGCCCCGATTCCGCCTTATGTCCGCTCCGATATTGACCCCACGCCGCCACAGCACCTGGATGGGCTGACAGATTTTGCAGACGTGAAAGGTCAGGAGCATGTCAAGCGCGCGCTGGAAGTAGCCGCCGCAGGGGGACACAATGTGCTGATGGTGGGACCGCCAGGCGTCGGCAAGACTCTGCTGGCGCGGGCCTTGCCCGGCATTTTGCCAAGCATGACTCTGGACGAAGCACTGGAAGTCACGCGCATCTACTCAGTCGCCGACCTGTTGCCCGCCGACAAACCGCTCATGCGCGTCCGTCCCTTCCGGGCACCGCATCACACGATCAGCGAAGCTGGTCTGGTGGGTGGCGGATCGTGGCCTCAGCCGGGCGAGGTCTCGCTGGCGCACCGGGGTATTCTCTTTTTGGACGAACTGCTGGAATTCGGCAACCATACGCTAGAAGTCCTGCGGCAGCCCATTGAGGACAAGCAGGTGACCATCAGCCGGGCGCGAGTCGCGCTGTCGTTCCCGGCCAACTTCATGCTCGTCGCCGCGATGAACCCGTGTCCCTGCGGCTACTACGGCGATCCTGTGCGCGAGTGCACCTGTTCACCGGCGGCAATTCGACGTTATCAGCAGCGGCTTTCTGGTCCCATGCTCGACCGGATCGACATTCATGTAGATGTGCCACGTGTGGACTACGACAAGCTCACCGACGAGCGTCGCGGAGAGCCGTCAGCTATGGTGCGCAAGCGTGTGGAAGCCGCGCGCGCCCTGCAACACGAACGCTTCAAAGAAGAGCCGCGCCTGCAGTGCAACGCCGACATGGGGGCCAGCGACATTCGGCGCTTCTGCCAGCCGGAACCGGCTGCCAAACAACTGCTTGATACGACCTTGCGCAAGATGCAGCTCAGCGCGCGTGCCTATCACCGTATCCTGAAGCTGAGCCGCACTATTGCTGACCTGGACGGAAGCGCAGTCATTCGAGTGACGCACATCGCTGAGGCGATTCAGTATCGCCCCCGGCGCATTCTCTACTGAATGTGCGCTCAGGCTTCACCCTCGGCGTCGCGCAACTCGCTGGGCGTGTTGATGTTGCGGAATGACCGGCCCTCAGGATCGAGATCGCAATATTCCTCAGGGACCACATAGCGAACTTTCACCCGTTCGTAAAAGCCGACGACTTTGAGACGATCGTGCTTGAGGTCCTCGAAAATGGGTCCGAGGCACGTTTGACGGTAGACAGCATGCAGCCCCTGGGGCCGGTCGTTGAATACGGGCACGATCACGTCGGGCGGGGTCTCAGGAGTCTCATCACACAGACCGATCAAGCGTTGCAGCAACGCCGTGTTGAGAAACGGCATATCGCAAGCCACTACCAGACAGTAATCGGTGGGGCTATACGTGAGGGCAGAATAGATTCCACCCAGCGCCCCTTTCTCTGGCAACACGTCGGGATATACTGGAAGCCCCAGGTAGGCGTAGTCTGCGGGGCGATTGGCGATCAGCAGGACGTGAGAGGCACCGAGTGGCCGGAGGCGCTCAAGCACATGCTCGATCAGGGGTTGGCCATGAAGAAGCACGAATGCCTTGTCGCGCCCCATACGGGAGCTTTTGCCGCCTGCAACAATGACTGCACTGAAGTCGACCACTACGCACCTCACCACACATCCTGTCAGTATAGGCCAGGCGGAGTTGTCTCTAAGAGAGGTTGCAAAGAACAACCAGATTGTATAATATAGAGGTGCTTACCAACTAGACGCCGCTTTGCCGCTCTGGAAGTTGACTCGCAGACCTGCCGGAAAATCAGCCGAGGAGGTGAGAATCAGCGAAACAAACTCCGTATCTCCCAACGCCGGGAGACAAAAAGGTTTCCCGTATCCTTGTTATCTGTTGGTCAAGAGCTAAAGGAGCAAAGGAAAATGTTTAAGCGTCTTGGGGTTCTCGTGTTGATCGCCATGCTGCTGGTTGGTGTCGCTCCGCGCGGCGGGGCAGGCGCTCAAGGAGAAGTCTGGTGCGGCACGGATGAGCCGGTCAACCTGACTTTCATCGCCGGCACGGTTGGTGGTGAGCACGAAGTGTATGTCAGCATCGTCGAAAAGTTCATGGCTGAGGTCTGCCCCAACGTGACGGTGAAGGTGGTAGAACGGCCCGAAAGCACTACCGACACGCTGGCACAGTATCAGCAGTTCTTTGCAGCGCAGAGTCCGGAACTGGACGTCTTTATGATTGACGTAGCCTGGCCGGGCCTGATCGCCGAACATCTGCTGGATGTCAGCGAATACCTCGACGAGGAAGCGCTCAGCCGCTTCTATCCCGCGTTGATCGAAGCGTACACCATCGGTGGCCGTCTGGTGGCACTGCCCTGGTTTGCAGGATCGGGTATGCTCTACTATCGCACCGACCTGCTGGAGAAGTATGGCCTGGAAGTACCACAGACCTGGGACGAACTGGCCGCCGCGGCCAAGACCATTCAGGAAGGCGAGCGCGCTGCCGGTAACCCCGATTTCTGGGGATTCGTCTTCCAGGGCAAGGCCTATGAGGGGCTGACCTGCGACGCGCTCGAATGGCAGGTGTCGTATGGTGGCGGTCGTATCCTTAGCCCAGAGGGCGTGATCGAGGTCAACGACCCGGCAACCATCGAGATCTTCGACAAGATCGCAAGCTGGGTTGGCGACTTTGTGCCGCCGGATGTGGTGAACTACCAGGAAGAAGATGCCCGTGCCGTCTGGCAGGCGGGGAATGCCGCCTTCATGCGCAACTGGGGTTATGCCTACACTCTGGGGCAGGCCGAAGACAGCGTGATCAAGGATAAGTTCAGCGTGGCTCCGCTGCCAGGCAAGGAGCCGGGCATGAGCGCCGCGACACTGGGTGGCTGGGGCCTGTCGGTTTCCAAGTACTCGGCCAATCCCGAAGCGTCTGTCGCTTTCATCAACTGGATGACCGACTACGATGCGCTGAAGCTGTTCCACCTGGCCCGCGGTGAAGCGCCCGTGCTGCCTGCCTTGTATGAGGATCCGGAACTGCTTGAGGTGCTGCCCTACCTGGCTTACACGGGCGACGTGCTCAACTTCGCGACGGCCCGTCCGGGCGGTGTAGCTGGCACACAGTATGGCACGGTCTCGGAACTGTACTACACGGCTGTCAACAACATCCTGTCCGGCAAGACGGATGCGGCGACCGCCATGGCAGAGTTGGAACTGGCCCTGGCGGACCTGGGCTTTGAACTTCCCTAGGCTGCCCGCAGCAGTCGCTCTGCTGACATGATGAATCGCTGATCAAGGCTGGGGGCAGAGAGTTGCCCCCAGCCTGCATTTATGAGGTTGTATCAGAGGGGAGGCAGGTGCAATGACGCTCATCCCGCCCGCAGTTGGTCGGCGGCGTCCCAGCGAGCAAGAAGTGATCGCCGTCGAACTGATCAGTGGCCTGTTGATGTTCATCGGCCTGTTCGCCTTTGCCTTTCTCTTTTACGCGATCGCCACTAACGATACCATCCGCGAAGCCACTCAGGGACCAGAGATTCCAGGCGTGGGCCTGAACGTCGTGTACAAGGCACCCGAAGGCGAGGAACCGTACTTTGAGCTGCGGCCCATCGAAGGCGGACAGGCGGGAGCTTCTGGAATCAAGGAAGGCGATCGACTGTTGAGTATTGATGGCGAAGACGTCAGCGGCATGAGACTGGCGGAGGTGCAGGCCCGGCTAGAAGAGAAAGACGTCAGCCGCGAAGAAGACGATTTTGAGATCACAATAGGCTTCCTCCGTCCCAAACCGGATGGCACATTTTCGCAGGAAGAACGAGTCGTTCCGAAGAACGTCGCTCCCACTCTCACTATTGCCTACCTGAAAAGTTTCGGCTTTGTGGTGCCGCTGGTCGTGATCGGCCTGGGAGCACTGCTGATTCGACTGGGGAGTCGGTTACGGCGCTACGACATTGTCGCGGCACGTTGGGCGATAGTCGTCTTCTTGTGGCTGATGATCGGGGCAGTGGTGGGAGCAGTCTGGGCTTTCTGGGTGAACGGCAAAGGCGGGCTGGTTGGCAACGCGCCGTTCAATTTCGGCAAGGCGATCAGTCACGCCGTGCCCTTTCTGCTGGCAATCATTCCACCGGCGCTATCGTATCGCTGGCTCAGCCGGGTCGTTGATGAGATTTTCGATGGCGAAGAGTCGTTGATGTCGCGCCAGACACGCTTTGCCTGGACGCTGTTGGTGCCCACGCTCTCCGTGCTTATTTTGGTGGCAGCGCGACCGCTGGAACAGACCTTCATCAAGAGCCTGACCGACGACGAATTCAGCGCCAACCGTCCCGCTCGCCTCATCTGGTTCGACAACTACACGCGCCTGCTCAGCTTCAAGCCGACGATAGTGGAGTGCAAGAAGGATGACAACGGCAAATGCGCCCGCTCGCCCAATGGGAGTATCGTGTGGCAGACTTCATCTGTTGAAGAGGAAGAGCGCAACAAGCTCCGCGAGATGAGCAGCGCCGAACGCAAGCGCTACGCTCGTTACAGTGAAGCCTCCACCCTGGCTTTGCCGTTCAGCGACAAGGGTCTGCGTATCCTGGGCAAAGACCCCGTTTTCCTCAATGCTATTGGCAACACCTTGAAATTCACAGTCGCTTCAGTCATTTTAGAACTGTTGCTGGGGCTGATCATTGCCATGGCAGTGAATTCGCGCTTCAAAGGACGGGGTCTGATGCGCGCTGCCATGTTGGTGCCCTGGGCAATCCCGACGGTGGTTTCTGCTGTCCTGTGGTCGGTGATCCTGCGCGGCGATCAGACCGGCATCTTCAATAAACTGCTGATGGACCTGGGCATCATCTCCAAACCTCAGCAATGGTTTTCCGCCAACGGCCCCTGGATGGCCTCTATTATCGCTGTAGATGTGTGGAAGACGGCCCCCTTCATGGCCCTGCTGCTGCTGGCCGGGCTGCAGGTGATCCCTGGCGATCTCTATGAAGCCGCAGCCGTTGACGGAGCGTCAAAAGTGCGTCAGTTCTTCTCGATCACTCTGCCAATGCTGCGTCCCACCATCGCTGTTGCTCTGATTTTCCGCACGCTCGACGCCCTACGTGTGTTCGATGTTTTCCAAGTGTTGCTAGACACGACACGCCCGTCCATGGCCACGTACAACTACAACCGGTTGGTCTTGACCCGTTCTGATGGCTACGCCTCTGCCGTGGGCGTGATGATCTTCATCCTCATTTTCATTTTCACCGTTCTGTACGTCAGATTCGTGAGGATTGAGCGAGAATGAACGCCAAACCGGGGACTGCCTCTCAACAGACTCTTCTGGTACCCAGACGCATCACTGACCTGGTTGGTCGTGCTCTGTTCTGGCTCCTGATCCTGGCCATCGCTTTCTACACGATGGCTCCCTTCGCCTACGCTATCAGTATCTCTTTCCGCACCAACGCGCAGGTACTGGTCTCTGCCCGCTATCTGCCAGAAGACTTGCAACTGATCAATTATCAGAACCTGTTCGAAGACAGCGATTTCATGCGTACCATGCTGAACTCGTCGTTCGTCTCCAGCGTCACGGTGGTGTTCTCGCTGGTCGTGGGATCGTTCGCCGCCTATGCCTTGGGTCGGGTGCAGTTCAAAGGGCGCATGATAGTGCTGTATACCGTGCTGGCGATGACCATGTTCCCGCAGATTTCCATCCTGTCGGGCCTGTTCGCTATCGTCAACGACCTCAACATCTTTGGTTCGACCGCCGCCCTGATTTTTACCTACCCCATCTTCACGCTCCCGTTCACCGTCTGGGTATTGACCAGTTTCTTCCAGGGCCTGCCAGCCGAAATTGAACAGGCCGCGCTGGTAGATGGAGCAACGCCATTTCAGACCTTCTGGCGCATACTGGTGCCGCTCACCGCGCCGGCCCTGGTGACAACGGGCTTGCTGGCGTTCATCGCGGCGTGGAACGAATATCTGTTCGCCTTGACCTTCACACTGGTCAGCAAGAGCGCACAGACAGTGCCCGTGGCCATTGCCAATTTCGGGGGCTATGGTTACGAAATCCCTGTCGCGGACCGTATTGCAGCCACTGTGATTGTGACCGTCCCTGTGCTGGTGCTGGTGCTGATTTTCCAGCGCCGCATCATCGAAGGGCTGACAGCGGGCGCGGTGAAAGGATAAACCGCTCGGCGCTGCTGACTGTTCAGCGAACAACAGGCCGCCCATCTGGGCGGTCTATTGTTTGAAGGAGCGTTCGAAAACCACGCTTCTGGAGGGACTGACGCCGGATTTGTGTTGCCCGAAGTGTTCATGTACAATGCTCACAGCGCAGGTGAGGAAAGCGAGCTTCCTAGCTCGATAGCGCAAGAAGAAAGGCGAGATCTCGATGATAAAGCGCCTGACAGGACAGTTTAATATCATAGGCAAGGCGGCTTTAAGCACTCTCGCGCCCGCTCTTTACCGGCTTGGCTTCGTGCTCCTGGGGGTGATTATCGGCCTGGTATGGGCCTATCAGGGAGCGCCGATCAAGTTCCGCGACGCCGAGCCAGTTCACCTTGCTACTGGCTACAAAGATCAGTGGATCAAGATGATCGCCGTCGAATATGCCGAGACAGGTGACACAGCGGAGGCGCAGCGCAAAATTGTCGCGGGCGGAGTCAGCCCTGCCATGATCCAGGCCCTTATTGACGCCAATGCAGTCACCGAACCAGACCTGGCTCGCAAATTGCAGGCCTTGTTGCCCATCGCCGAAGAGAGCCGTGCTGCCGCCAGCAAACAGGCCCAGAAGATCGAAACGAGCTTCCTGGGAGGCATTCTGGGGCCGCTAGCCTGTATCGTGGGAACTGCAGTCATAGGGCTGGTACTCGCAGTCTTCTTCACTTTCTACTGGGCTGTGCCGCGCCAGGGCCTGTCACGGCGCAGGGCCGAAGCCATCTCTGGGGCTACCGTCCCTACCGGGGGCGCAGCCGCTCCTGCACCGGTGAGTATTCTGGCTGCCAAGCGCGATGCCGCGCGAGAGAAGACAGATTTCAAGGCGCGCGGAGAAGTGCCGCCGGTCTGCCAGTTTGTCTCTACTTACGTTCTGGGCGACAGCTTATACGACGAATCCTTCCCCATCGAAACTGCGAAGGGCCTGTTCCTGGGCGAGTGCGGCTCCAGCATTGGTGAAACAATTGGGGTAGGGGAACCCAAAAAGGTCACAGCGACAGAGGTTTGGTTGTTCGACAAGAACGACATCACGACGGTGACCAAAGTGATCATGTCGGAACATGCCTATCACGATCAGGCGCTGCGCACCAAGCTTGCCTCCAAGGGTGAAGCTGTGCTGGCCACGCCGGGCATGACCACCGTCCTGGAGACTCAGACGCTGCGTGCGCAGGTGCGCATTGTGGACGTGCAGTATGGGGAAGGGGCATTGCCGCCGCGCAGTTTCTTCGAGCGATTGGTAGTCGAAATTGCTGTGTGGGCCAAGGAAGGGACAGAAGGCGGAGCCGGAGAAACCGATGCCTCCACAGCCTTTGGAGATACCGCCGAGTTGCTCAACTATTGAGAGACCGCGCCTGACAAACATCGGGGCCTGTGCTGATGACAGGCCCCTGTTCTTTTCTGCTGAGGATGCTCAGCGTACTACCTCAAGAATCTTGAACTCGGTCACCCCGCCGGGCGTAGTGACGCGCACCGTTTCGCCCGCGCGCCGACCGAGCAACGCCGCGCCCAGCGGACTCTCGTTCGAAATTTTCCCATTGCGGGGATCAGCCTCAGCAGCGCCTACGATGCGATACGTCTCCGGTGGCTCACCGTCGGCCTGAACGGTCACCAGAGAGCCAGGCTGGATGTGCGCCGCGTTGCCGTCATCGCTGTCCTCGATGATAATCGCCGAGCGCAGCAGGTTTTCGAGATACTTAATGCGCCCTTCCAGAAACGCCTGCTGCTCTTTGGCATCTATGTAGTCGGCGTTTTCCGATAGATCGCCCTGGCTGATCGCTTCTTTGAGCAATGCAGCCAGCTTGGGACGCCTGACATTGATCAGTTCTTCCAGTTCCTTACGAAGCTCAGCGGCCCCTTTGGCTGTGAGGAATTGTTGCTCTTCGGCCATGTGGTCACCCTCGTATTCTGCTCATTGGAAACACCTGTCTCACGTGCGCGTAAAAGGGTCGAAAAGCCTCTGCCACTCTTGCAGCGCATAGCGATCGGTCATCCCCGCAATGTAATCGGTGACTGCCCGATGCAGACCCCGTTCTTCTGCCGCCTGCTGTACCGAGGGCGGCAGTTGCCGAGGCTCTTTGACATACGTTTCGAAAATTTGGGTAATGAAGCGTTCGGCCTTTACTGCCATACGCACTACGCGATGGTGTCGGTACATCTGCTGGTACAGAAACGCCTTCAATTCCGCGTTCAGCCGTGCTAACTCGTCCGAATGCCGCACCACGTTGTATGGCAGTTGCTGAATGGCCTGTGGTGAAGTCGGCTTGAGTTTTTCCAGCACAGCGCCGGTGGCCCTGATCACGTCGTCAATCTCGATGCCCAACATGCGCCGGATCATCCGATGCCGGATCTGCTCGCTGAACTCTTTGCCGTCCCAGCCAATACTCTCTTTGAGCATCTGCCATATACCCAGGCCGTCGAGCTGATCGGCAGTGATCAGCTCGGAACGGAGGCCGTCGTCGAGATCGTGCGCATTGTAGGCCAGTTCGTCGGCGACGTTGGCGATCTGCGCCTCCAGGCTGGCACGCAGTGTCGGGTCAAACCCCTCCGCCTGCGAATCGCTGAGATCATATTGTGTTTCGTGCTTGACAATGCCCTCGCGCAGTTCATAAGTCAGGTTAAGCCCTGGCCAGTTTGGGTAGCGCGACTCCAGCTTGGTTACGATGCGCAAAGACTGTTTGTTGTGGTCGAAACCGCCGTGATCGGCCATCAGTTTGTTGAGGATCGCCTCGCCGGAATGCCCGAACGGCGGATGGCCGAGATCGTGGCCCAGACAGATCGCCTCCACCAGGTCTTCATTAGCGCCAAGCGCACGCGCCAGGCTGCGCCCGATCTGTGTGACTTCCAGTGTGTGCGTCAGGCGGGTGCGGTAGTAGTCACCCTCGTAGTTGACAAAAACCTGCGTCTTGTATTCGAGACGTCGGAAGGCCGTCGTGTGCAAAATGCGGTCACGGTCGCGCTGGAATGCTGTGCGGAATTCCGGCTCCGCTTCAGGATATTCGCGCCCTTTGCTTTCGCCGCTCAGCAGGGCATATGGAGCCAGCGTGCTCCGCTCAAGCGCTTCGAGTTGTTCGCGCGTGATCAACATCGTTCTGCCATCAGAAAACTCGGACTGCGACAAGATTGCACCGCATGGACAAACAACCATAGCCGCGTTTTCTCAGCGGCGCATGATTTTCAAAAGATAACCGATTCAGACCGGGTTGGCAATGCCCGATTTATGTCAGTAGCTGGCCGTCTCAGTGTCACGCAGTGCGGTAGAGGAGCACTTCTACAGATCGAGACGGCGGACGCTATGTTTCACCAGCGTCAGGCTGGGATCGCCGGCCTCCGGCTCTTTCAATGCCAACACCTGGCGCAATTCCAGCAATTGATCGCGCAGCACAGCCGCTTTCTCGAACTCTAACGCCTTGGCCGCCGCCTTCATCTCGGCTTCCAGCGTCTGGATCAGCCTGTTCAGTTCCGCCTTAGACAGATCAGCTGGTGTAGCGGCGCGTTGAGGTTCTCGCTGAGCCGCCTCGGTCGCCAGGTGCTGCACGCGCTCTGTCAGATCGCGCACTTCTTTGACAATGCTGGCTGGCACGATGCCATGTTCTACATTGTACTGATGCTGGATCGCACGACGACGTTGCGTCTCTTCAATGGCGACCTGCATCGCCTCGGTGACTTTGTCGGCGTACATGATCACGTGGCCGTTGACGTGACGGGCAGCTCGCCCAATCGTCTGGATGAGCGCAGGGGCAGAGCGCAAGAAACCCTGTTTATCCGCATCGAGAATCGCTACCAGCGATACCTCAGGGAGGTCGAGACCTTCGCGCAGCAGGTTGATGCCCACCACCACGTCGTAGACCCCCAGGCGCAGATCACGCAGAATCTCCACGCGCTCGATGGTCTCGATTTCGCTATGCAGGTAGTGAACGCGAATGCCCATTTCCAGCAGGTAGTCCGCCAAGTCTTCTGCCATGCGCTTGGTGAGCGTGGTCACCAGGGCGCGTTCGCCGCGCTGCACGCGCGCGTGAATCTCGCGCAGCAGATCATCCACCTGGCCCATCGTCGGGCGTACATCTATGGTGGGGTCGAGCACCCCTGTCGGGCGGATGACCTGCTGCACCACCTGGCTGCTGTGCTCCTGTTCATAGGGGCCAGGAGTCGCGCTCATGAAGATCGTCTGCCCGATCCGCTGCTCGAATTCCTCAAAGCTCAGTGGACGATTATCCAGGGCGCTGGGCAGGCGGAAACCATACTCGACAAGCGTCTCCTTGCGCGAACGATCCCCGCCAAACATGCCCCGCACCTGGGGGATGGTCATGTGTGATTCGTCCACCACCAACAAGAAATCGGGCGGGAAGTAGTCCAGCAGCGTCCACGGAGGGCTTCCTGGTGGCCGCTGGTCGAGGTGACGGGAGTAGTTCTCGATGCCACTGGTATAGCCTAGCTCGCGGATCATCTCCAGATCGTAACGGGTACGCTGTTCCAGGCGCTGCGCTTCCAGCAAACGTCCGGCGGCCTTCAGTTCTGCAAGGCGCTGTTCCAGTTCCTGCTCGATGTCGTGTAAGGCCTGCCGCAAGAGGTCGTCTTCGGTGACAAACTGCTTGGCGGGGAAGACCTTGAGCGTGTCGTGCTGCGCCAATACCTCACCCGTTAGCGGATCGAACTCGATCAGCCGCTCGATTTCATCGCCGAACATCGCCACGCGATAGGCTGAGGTGCTGTAGGCGGGCATGATTTCGAGAGTATCCCCCCGCACCCGAAAAGTGCCCGGTCGCAACTCGAAATCATTGCGGCCATACTGGATGCCTACCAGGTGGCGCAGGATCAGATCGCGGCGGAGCTGTGCGCCTGAGCGCAATTCCAGGGTTGCCTTACCCCAGGTGACCGGGTTGCCAATCCCGTAGATGCACGACACGGAGGCCACGATGATCACATCGCGCCGGCTGAGGAGAGCCGCCGTGGCCGAAAGGCGCAACCGGTCTATTTCTTCATTGATCTCTGTCTCTTTCTCGATGTACAGATCGTGCCGAGGGACGTAGGCTTCCGGTTGATAGTAGTCGTAGTAGGAGACAAAATACTCGACAGCGTTGTGCGGGAAAAATTCCCTGAACTCCGCGTACAGTTGAGCCGCCAGAGTCTTGTTATGGGCCAGCACCAAGGTGGGGCGCTGTGCCGCAGCAATGACATTGGCAATCGTATAGGTCTTGCCAGTGCCCGTCGCGCCCAGCAATGTCTGGAAGCGGTATCCTTTCTCCAAACCTTTCAAGAGCGCCTCGATAGCCTGGGGTTGATCCCCCGTTGGACGATAGTCGGATGCAAGCTGAAAGCCAGGCATGGCATTGCTCCGCACTCAGCCGAACGCAAGTTCTATAGTATAGCACAAAGATGCGGCTCTGACGAACCTGAATTCTGACAGGGGCGCATTCGGATTGGGGGACGAACATTCACCAAGGGAAACGCCGAGGTCACCGAGAGAGGCGAAGCCTTTTTGCTCCGTTCTCTGCGCCCTCTGCGTCTCGGTAGTTCAAAATAGCCCCCCAAGAAATGGAATGCTCCCTCTGACAGGACTACGGGCGAAGCGAGCCTGGGTTCGGCTCCACGTAAATGGGATTGCTGAGAATCCAGGCACGTTCGACGCCACGATATGTCTTCCAGACCTCCACACGGTATGCGCCTGGTGAGCGCACGACGTGTGTCAGATTCTCCGCCTGCTTTTCTTCGGCCACCACCATCCCATTACAAATGAGCCGAATACGTGCCCGCGCCGGAGCCATTGCCTGCAACGTCACGCCATGACCCAGGCGGATCGACTCGCCCATGATCGCGGTGGTATTCTGACCCTGCGCCGAGAAGCGAAAACCCGCCGTCGCGCCGGGGATGTCGTAGCCGATGAAGACACGCCCGGCCTTTAGTGCCTGATAGAGCTGAGTTTTGTCATATTCTGTCTCGCCGCTCAACGGAGCCTTGGTGAGGACATGGGTATTGACCGCGCTGAACAGAAAATCATAGGGGAACACTTCGTATTCCAGCGGCCCTAGCCGGATATGTGTACCGTGAGCATCCGCCGCTCCAATCCCTACCACCTGATGGCCCCCTTCTAACAGTTCGTCCCACAGAGCCAACGTCGCTGGTGACGGCCCGATGACGACCTCCTCGGGACGAAAGATATGGCGCAGCGCCTGTTTACGGCCAGGCAGATATTCCTTAAAACACGACATATAATTCCAGATTTCCAAACCTGTGAAGCCATCTACATAACGATCGACCCAGGGAATCGCGGGTTCACCCAGCCATGTCACGGCCTGATCGTCAGGGTGAGCTATGAACGTCAGCCCGCCCAGCCGATCAACGTCCTGCAACAACGCGGGCAAACTGTAAGCGTGAGAGGCCATCTCGTCTTCGACACCAAAGATCAGGACATGGTTACATTGCGGGGTGCGGGTGCGATCGTGCACTTCCTCCCCGGAGAGCAGCAACACATATCCTCGTTCCTCATCGCCGTAGTAACCTTCAATGCCCGCGACCCGCACATTGTGGTCAGTGAAGATGACGAAGTCCAGACCGGCCAGCAATGCCGCCTCGGCAACCTGTTGATGCGATGCTTTTCCATCTGAATAGGTGGTATGGACGTGGACGTTGCCCACATACTCGTAATACGGCATGGTGGCCTCCGCTCTGCGATCTTGCGGCCAAGCGTACAGCATACGCTGGCCGACTGTCAAGAAACCTGCGCCTGTCTCAGATGACCCTGTGGTATACTAAGCAGCGTGGTATGATGCTGAGCTGACAACTGTGGTGCAAAAACCATGAGCGAGCGGATGCAGCCACCCGAAACGGGCGAGCCAGAGGATCGCCGGTCGCCCTCCAGTCGCCTGCCGAACGCTGCTGAGCCAGCCCGACAGGGCGATACCGACGCGCTACAGCAGCGTTCGGCGCTCCCTCCGGCATCACAGATACCGCCGGTCAGCAGGCCAGTGACCAGGATGCCTCAGACGCCTGATCAACAGCCTGCTCGCAAGGCACGGCAGCGACACGAGCGACGGCAGGCAGCGGCTGCTCCGCCGCCAGTGAAGGTTGCGCCGCCAGGAACAGCGTGGGCGAGCACTTCTCCGCCTCCTGCGCGTTCAAAGACGGCGATCGCCCGTCCTCCAAGCCAGAGTGGGTTATATTTCCCCTGGTGGTCGTTGCTTGTCTTGATTGGAGTGGTGGGGATTGTCACGCTAGGTCTGGTGTTGGCTCTCTCTGCCATGATGGAACCGAACATCCCCGGCGACCAACCGCCGCGCGTGCAGGTCATCACCGCGCAACCGACGCTCAGCCAGGACTTTCTGGCGGCCCCAGCGCAGGAGGGCGGGGCAGCCCAGCCGTTGTGGCCAACGCCTATCCGCCCGGCACAGCCCACCGCCACTCTGCCCTTGCCTACCCCTATCCCCAGTCCGACCTTGCCGCCGGGCGACTTCGCGATTGGTATCCTGGTACGAGTTGTAGGGGTCGGAGCGAGTGGGCTTAATATTCGATCTTCGCCCGGTTACAGTGGTACGCCGCGCTTTCTGGCCGCTGAGGACGAGGTCTTCGCCGTAGTGGATGGTCCGCAAACCATAGACGGTCTGGAATGGTGGCGCGTAGAAGACCCGGATGACCCACAACGTTTCGGCTGGGCAGCGCGCAATTACCTGATGGTAGTGACGCAAAGTGAGTGAGGTTGAGCGGTGAACGATAGCGAGATCAGAGCGCGAGTCGAAGAGCTGCGCCGCCTGTTGCATGAGCACAACCACCGTTACCACGTGCTCCACGCACCAATCATTACCGATAGCGAGTACGATGCGCTCTTCGCCGAATTGAAGAGGATCGAAGAGGAGCATCCGGAACTGGTCACGCCGGACTCACCGACGCAACGGGTCGGCAGCGATTTGCAGGAAGACCTGCCCAAGGTACGGCACCCCGCGCCTATTCTCAGCCTCGGCAACGTCTTTAGCCCAGATGAAATCCGCGCCTGGCGCGAGCGCATAGGAAGGCTGCTGCCCGAAAACGCCCGCCTGGCCTATGTGGTTGAACCCAAATTCGACGGATTGACAGTAGTGCTCACCTACGAAGATGGGGTGTTGGTGCAGGGTGCAACGCGCGGCAATGGCGAACTAGGCGACGACATCACGCCCAATGTACGCACGGTGCGCACCATCCCCTTGCGCATTCCCATCTCCGGCAACGGCCCTGCCGTGCCGCACCGGTTGGTAGTGCGCGGGGAAGTCATCTTCCACAAGAAGGACTTCGCCGAACTGAATCGGCGCATGATAGCAGAAGGGCTGCCTCCTTTCGCCAATGCGCGTAATACTGCAGCGGGAGCGATCAAGCAAAAAGACGCGCGGATCACAGCTCAGCGCCCGCTCACTGCTTACTGCTACGGCATTGTGGCGGCGGACGGCGCCGTTCCTTCGACGCAGTGGGAGACGCTGGCCTACCTGCGCGACCTGGGCTTCTTGACTGCGCACGATGTCATCCGACGCTTCGACAACCTTGACGAGGTCATTGCCTATGTGCAGGAATTCGAAGTGCGCCGCCACGATCTGCCCTACGAAATTGACGGTCTGGTGATCAAAATTGACGATCTGGCCACCTACCATGATTTAGGAGTGGTGGGCAAAGACCCTCGTGGCGCGGTAGCCTACAAGTTCCCCGCGGAGGAAGCCACAACCCGTCTGCTCGATGTGGCTGCCAATGTAGGACGTACCGGCGTACTCACGCCCACAGCGATTCTCGAGCCGGTGTTCGTCAGCGGGGTCACGGTACGTCAGGCCAGCCTGCACAACTATGACCTGATCACTCAGAAAGATATCCGCATCGGCGACCGCGTCATCGTCAAGCGTTCCGGGGAGGTCATCCCCTATGTCGTCGGGCCAATCGTGGCCGCGCGCACTGGCGATGAGCGTCCCATCACGCCACCGACATCCTGCCCGGCCTGTGGGTCGCCAGTTGGGCGAGACGAGGGTGAGGTAGCATATTACTGTACCAATCCGGCCTGCCCAGAACGTATCGCGCGGAACATTGAATACTTTGTATCGCGCGAGGCGATGGACATTGAGGGGCTGGGCGAGCGAGGAGTCCGTCAGTTGTTGGAGCAGGGGCTGATTCATGACGAGGCGGATCTCTTCACCCTGACCGCCGATGACTTGCTGCAACTGGAAGGGTTTGCCGAGAAGAAAGCGCAGAACCTGCTGGCAAGTATCCGCGCGGCCAAAGAACGCCCCCTGGCCCGTCTGATCGCCGCGCTGGGCATTCGTGGAGTAGGGAGCACGGTCGCCGAGCTACTCGCCCGGCATTTTCACAGCATTGATCGTCTGGCGGCTGCCACAGCAGAAGAATTGCAGACGCTAGAAGGGCTGGGGCCACACACAGCCAGGGCGATCGTGGAATGGTTTACCAACCCGCGTAACCGCGCCCTCATCGAGAAATTGCGCGCTGCGGGTGTACGGCTTCAGGAGGAGGCTGCCCCACAGCCGCTCCTGTCCAACCGACTGGCGGGGCTGACGTTTGTTATTACCGGCACTCTGCCAACGCTGAAGCGCAATGAGGCGAGCGCTCTGATTGAGCAACATGGTGGCAAAGTAGTTGGCAGCGTTAGTAAGAAGACTTCATACGTCGTGGTCGGCGACGAACCGGGCAGCAAGCTCATTAAGGCTCAGGAACTCGGCATACCCCTGTTGGACGAGGCGGGACTGCTGGCCCTGCTGGACGATAAACGATGAGCGAAGCAGCCGTCATCGTCTATTCCGAAAAGCAGAAAGCGGTCCTGCGCCGACATCCCTGGGTTTTTTCCGGCGCGATCAAGAAGGTCTCCGGCGAACCCGCTGACGGCGAGATCGTGGCTGTCCGCGATGAGCAGGGCGAGTTCTTGGCTAGCGGTTACTGGAACAGCCATTCCGCCATTCGGGTACGCCTGCTTTCATGGAACCAGGACGAAGCCATAGACGAGAGTTTCTGGCGCGAACGGCTGCAGCGTGCTGTCCAGGGGCGGCATGTGCAGAATCGCCTGGCCGCGCAGGGCAAACCGGTCGCGTACCGCCTGGTGAATGCCGAGAACGACGGTCTGCCCGGCCTGGTAGTGGATCGCTATGGGGACTGGCTGGTCATCCAGGCGCTCACGCTCGGCATTGAGGTGCGTAAGCCACTCATCGTCAGGCTCCTGAACGAGCTACTGGCTCCCGCAGGCATCTATGAGCGTAGCGATGTCGACGTGCGGGCCAAGGAAGGGCTGTCCAACAAGTGTGGATTGCTGGCGGGGCAGGAGCCACCCGAGCTGATTGAGATAGACGAGAACGGACGCCGTTTTCTGGTAGACGTGCGCGGGGGGCACAAGACAGGCTTCTATCTCGATCAGCGTGAAAACCGTGAGATCGTCGGCGACTGGTTCCGCTGGGACGAGCACGCCGCTGAACGCGAAGTGTTGAACGCCTTCGCCTATACGGGAGGGTTCGCAGTCTATGCCCTGGGCGGCCTGGTCAGGCGTGTCATCAACGTGGACAGTTCGGCAGAAGCTCTCAGGCTGGCCCGTCGCAATGTTGCGCTAAATGGCTATGCCATCAACGAAGACGACTTCATCGAAGGGGATGTGTTCTCTGTGCTGCGCTACTGGCGCGAGGAAGGACGCACCTTCGACCTGATCATCCTCGATCCTCCCAAGTTCGCTCATTCGGCGCGACAGGTGGAAAGCGCTGCCAGAGGCTATAAAGACATCAACCTGCTCGCCTGTCAGTTGCTCAAACCTGGGGGCATTCTGGTCACTTTTTCATGTTCCGGCGCAATCAGCGCAGACCTGTTCCAGAAAATCGTGTTTTCTGCTGCGCTGGACGCCCGCTGCGAGGCACAGATCATCCGCTGGCTGACGCAGGCGTCCGACCATCCGGTAGCACTCACTTTCCCAGAAGGGGCATATCTGAAAGGGCTACTCTGTCGCGTCTGGCGTTGAGCGATAGCGCTCGGCGAGTTGCGCGATCTTTTGGCTGGTTTCGCGCCAACTGATCCGGCTCAGCCCCATTTTCTCGCGCAACACTTCGGGATCGAGGCCATTGCAATAATCCCGGACAGCGCTCGTCCAGCGCAGAATTTCGAACGAGACCCGCGAGTTTATGCCTGCAGCAACAGCCGTGTCGTGTAACACGTATTCCAGATTGCGCGCCGTGCAATCAAAGATGACGTCTGTAGGCCGGTATTGAGCCATGTACTCATCGAGCACAACTGGCCAATCCGGATCGAGGGCGATTTTGCGTTCGCGATACACGTTACCCGGACGAGGATGGCGCACCAGCAGGTAAGGGCGGCGCGGATCGATCCGTATCACATCCTCAGGGCGCAGGCGCATACATTCGCTCTTCTTGATGCCGGTGTCCAGCAGCAGGCGTACCAGCAGATCGGGCCGCGGATCGGGGCGTTCTGCTACCCGCAGACTGGCGGTGAAAGCCAGAAGCTGCGCGATCTCACCTTCGGACAGGATCGGTTGCAGCGGCGCTGAGCCGGAACGTTGTAGCAGGGCTTCTGCCGGATCGTGCGCAAGCACACGTTCCGCCCGCAGAAACTTAAAGAACACCTTCAACGTAGTCACCCGGCGCGCGTAGCTCTTGCGGCTGCAGGGAACTCCGCGACCGTTTTCCAGCCAGTCCAGAAAGCGGTTGAGGCGCGTCGTCGTGAAATCTTTCAGAGTGAACTCCTCTCCAAAAAACTCTTCGACCAGCCGCAAGTCGGACGAGAACGCCTTCAGCGTATGCTCGCTGCACCCTTCGCTCCGCAGGTAGGCCAGGAAGGGGCCGTGCGCATCGGCCAGATGACTGTGCCCGGTGAGCGCGTGCTCTTTGTCGGAAGGAAACAGCGGAAGCTGGCGCGCAGCCATTGTTCTTCTTGCCCCATGCTGATCCAGCAAATGCAAGCCCATTGAACTTTACCGAAACACCCTTTAAAATCAATGATATCAAAACTATTGTCTCTTACGTAGATACACCTCTCTTGATCGTCACTGCAAACACGTAGCCAAAGTATAGCATGTCAGCATAAGGAAAAGGAAAACAAAACATGGTGACTTACCAAGACAAGCCCTGGCTCAAACGGTATGATCCGGGTGTTCCGCACAGTCTTGCGCCCTATCCCGACTACCCGCTGCACCATTTTCTGGAACAAGCTGCGGCGAGGCGAGGACACGCGCCCGCCATCATCACCGCTGCGCACTTGCCGTTGCTGGGGTACGTGGCCAGCGAAGTCTCCTACAGCGCGCTAAACAGCAGCGTTGACGCTCTGGCGGCGGCTCTGGTTGATCTGGGGCTGAAGAAGGAAGACCGTGTCGCCCTGATCATGCCCAATTGTGCTCAGTTTGTCATAGCTTTTTATGCAACGCTCAAGGCCGGCGGGATCGTCGTCGCCGTCAATCCTACGTTTCCGCCCGCCAAGATGGTCGAACAACTACTGGATAGCGGAGCCACTGTCGCGATCACTCTGACCCTCTTTTACGAAGCAGTGAAAAGCATTCAATCTCAGACCAAAGTCCAGCATGTCATCGCAACCAACATCAAAGAATATCTACCGCCGGTCGCCCGAACCCTTTTCACGCTGGCGAAAGAGAAGAAAGAAGGGCATCGCATTGCCAGGCGCCCAGAAGACCACTGGTTGCAGGACCTTCTGTTGCGCTACGCAGGTCACCGACCAGCGGTAGAGGTGCAGGGGGACGATATCGCCATTTTCCAATACACCGGCGGCACCACCGGCATCCCCAAGGCGGCCATGTCGTCACATAAGGCCCTGGTGGCCAATACGCTGCAGTGTCAGGCCTGGCTGGCACGCAAGGACGTTGACGAGCGCTTCCTGGCAGCCATTCCGCTCTTCCACGTCTTCGGTATGGTCGCGGTCATGAGCTTTGCTGTATCGCTGGGCGCAGCCATGATCATGGTACCCAATCCCCGCGATATCACCGATGTGGTCGCCAAGATTGACCGCTATCGTCCCACTCTCTTCATGGGCGTACCAGCGCTGTTCAACGCCATCAACAACCATCCGGGCGTGGTAGCAGGCAAGTATGATCTGAGTTCCACCTATGCTTGCATCAGTGGATCGGCCCCGCTGCCGCCCGCTACCAAACGCCGCTTTGAGGAATTAACAGGCGGAATGCTGCTCGAAGGGTTCGGGATGAGCGAAGCTCCGACTGCCTCTCACGCCAACCCGGTGAAGGGGGAAAACCGCACCGGGTCTATCGGTTTACCGTTCCCGGATATGGAAGTGCGCATTGTTGATCTGGACGATGGGGTCACCGATGTGCCAGTCGGGGAGGTGGGAGAACTGATCATGCATGGCCCGCAGTTGATGCGCGGCTACCACGGCAGGCCCACCGAAACTGCCAACGCCTTGCGCGAGGACGCCGAGGGCAAGAAATGGCTCTACACTGGCGACATTGCGCGCATGGACGAGGACGG